>OFSE01000232.1_pt1 | contig 18908 bp, 18 predicted proteins | sample 1543261 | NCBI WGS metagenome assembly OFSE01 (sample SAMN07774225, study PRJEB24372) | wastewater metagenome | isolation source: Exp Tend VB 50WW | collected 2016-02 | reverse complement strand
ACCAATATTGTTATTGATAATGAATTCCAAGCGTGCCAGCCCAACACCGTCGTTCGGTACCGACTGAAAATCAAACGCCAACTGCGGATTACCAACGTTGAGCATGATTTTTAACGGCAGTTTGGGCAATTCACCGCGAATTTCTTCGCTGACTTCGGTTTCCAGTAAGCCGTCATAAATCTTGCCTTCGTCGCCCTCGGCACATGACACGGTGACCAAGGTGCCGTCTTTCAGAATTTCAGTCGCATCGCCACAACCGACCACCGCTGGCACACCCAATTCACGCGCAATAATCGCGGCGTGGCAAGTGCGGCCACCACGGTTGGTGACAATGGCAGCGGCGCGCTTCATGACGGGTTCCCAGTTCGGGTCGGTCATGTCAGCCACTAGCACATCACCTGGCTGCACTCTTTCCATTTCAGAAGGGTCGTGAATCACGCGCACCCGGCCAGCACCAATTTTTTGACCAATTGCACGGCCAGACGCTAATACCTGACCAGAGCCTTTTAAGCGGAAACGCATTTGCGCGTCTGAGGCTTTTTGTTGCGATTTCACGGTTTCGGGGCGCGCCTGCAAGATATATAACTTACCATCGCTGCCATCTTTGCCCCACTCGATATCCATCGCACGGCCATAATGTTTCTCAATAATCACCGCATATTTAGCCAGCTCGACCACTTCTTCATCATTTAGAGAATAGCGATTGCGTAATTCGATGGGCACATCCACGGTTTTCACCGAGCGCCCTGCTTTGGCTTCACCGGTAAATTCCATCTTAATCAGTTTCGAGCCAATATTGCGTCGAATCACGGGCAGTTTGCCCATATCGAGCATCGGTTTATGCACGTAAAATTCGTCTGGATTGACCGCGCCTTGCACCACGGTTTCGCCCAATCCGTAGCTCGACGTAATAAACACCACGTCCTTAAAGCCCGATTCGGTATCAATTGTGAACATCACGCCCGCTGCGCCCAAATCTGAGCGCACCATGCGTTGTACGCCAGCAGAGAGCGCGACTTCGGCATGGGTGAAGCCTTTGTGTACACGGTAAGAAATTGCGCGGTCGTTGTACAGCGAGGCGAACACGTGCTTCATCGCTTCTAACACATTGTCCAACCCGACTACATTGAGGAAAGTTTCTTGTTGCCCGGCGAAAGAGGCATCTGGCAAATCTTCTGCCGTAGCGGAAGAACGTACTGCAAACGACACTTCGGCAGCAGAATCGCTCACCAATTTGTCATAAAACTGTTTGATTTCACTTTGCAGACGTGGTTGAAACGGCGTATCGATGATCCACTGGCGGATTTCGGCACCGGCTTTCGCCAGCTCTTTCACGTCTTCAATATCTAAGGTGGCTAAACGATTGGCGATTTTCTGTGCCAAGGTTTCTTGGCCGGATTCCGCATACGATAAAAAATCGCGGAACGCTTGTGCGGTGGTGGCAAAACCACCGGGCACCCGCACGCCCGCACTAGCGAGCTGGCTGATCATTTCTCCGAGAGATGCATTTTTGCCGCCGACCGATTCCACATCCGACATGCGTAAATGCTCAAACGAGGCAACATAAGTCGCCTCGGTATTTGCTGCGTTAGTCATAACAACCCCATTTTGATGATAAGAAACCTTTACTGCTTCGCCTCGACGCGTTTTCTTGTTATTCTTGGAGCGCAACGACAAAATACAACCGATACAACATTCTACCGTGACTCGCCCCAGATTGATGCAGCACAGCATAGAAACGACGGCTTTTTTCTGCATTTTTTTAATTTTGTATGCTTCATATTTAATTTAATTCGACTTTATGTTAGAACAAAAACAAGCAGCATTGCCTCCCGCCAACCGCACCGTGTTTTTTGTGTCAGACGGTACTGGGATCACCGCAGAAACCTTTGGTCATTCGGTATTGACCCAGTTCGATTTAAAGTTCAAGCAAATTCGCCTGCCTTTCGTCGATGACATGGAGAAGGCGCATGAGGCTGTTCGTAAAATCAATGAAGCTTATCAGCGCGAAGGCAATCGCCCGATTGTTTTTTCAACGCTAGTCAAAGCCGACTTGTCAGCCATCGTCTTCAAATCGCAAGCCTTGCACATGGATTTGATTCAAACCTTTGTTGCACCGTTGGAACAGGAGTTGGGCATCAAATCTTCACACACGGTGGGTCGCAGCCACAATATCGCCGACACCGAAGAATATAAAAACCGGATTGAAGCCATCAACTTTTCACTTGCGCATGACGATGGGCAGTCGGATAAAAATCTGGCAAACGCCGATGTAATTTTGGTCGGCGTGTCACGCTCCGGCAAAACCCCGACCACCTTGTATCTGGCGATGCAATACGGCATCAAGGCGGCGAATTATCCGCTCATACCCGAAGACTTTGAGCGTGGCCGCTTACCGACTCGCTTACCAGAATTTCGCAATAAACTTTTTGGTCTCAGCATCGCACCGGAACGTCTCTCCGAAATTCGCAACGAGCGCCGCCCCGGCAGTAAATATGCGTCGCTGGAAAATTGCCGCTACGAAGTCAACGAAGCGGAAGCCATGATGCGCCGTGAAGGCATTCGTTGGTTGTCGTCTACCGCCAAATCCATCGAAGAAATCTCAACCACAATTTTGCAAGAGATTAAATCGGAAGGTCGGGGTTATTGATATATATACTACGTACTGTATTTTTTGAAAACGTAGATATCATGTGCGGGAATGGCACTATTTTTTATAAAAAAACGGCAGTATGTCGTATATAGATTACTGTGAGTAATAAATTCATTGCTCACTACCAACAATTGCTCGAGCTAAAAAATAGATGGCAAGCGATTTTATCCGCTAATCGTGATGATTTGATTGAGCAATTCACCTGCAAGTGACAATATTTCATCCGGCATTTTCTTCCACGGATGTGGTTTTGCCGCTCTTAATCGCCAATCAAAACTTTTTGGCTGATGCGCCAAAATGTAGCTCACCTTAGCTTTATCGCCGACGAATTTCACCGCAAATGGATTACTCTCATTTGATTCTGCTGTCGTCATCGGCAAGCCGATCACGATGCGGGTCTTGTCGTTAAACGCCTTTGGCGATAAAACCAGTAAAGGATGAATATCCTTCATCTCGCGCCCGACTTGCGGATTAAAATCTATCCAAATAATATCGCCGCGCTCTGGTACCCAGATCTTGCTCACCATCAAAATATCTCAGCGCCAACGCGACCAGACGTTATCACTTCACCGCCATGTTTTTCGGGATCGAATGCCGCTAATCTTTGCTCTAAAGAAAGCTTAGGGCGGCCTTTTTTGTGAACCACAACGCCGAAATCATCAACCGATATTTCTACTGGCTGCCCCACGACAAACTGCACTTGACGGGCAATTGCGGCGGGAATACGCACTGCCAAGCTATTGCCCCATTGCTGTACGGTTAGTATTGCGGTCTTACTCATAGCCACTCCTTTCATGTAGAGACAAGTATATACTAAATTTTTTTTGTATCTACGCGTTTCTACTTTATACCATGCTTTTTCAAGGAAATGAATCGAATACAGATTCAGCCAAAAAAAGATCGGTTCTTCCTAGGCTGCAATACTCTCCAATAACAAAACCGGTTTGTCATCAGTAACATTGCACCTCAGTAATCAGTAATTAGTAACCTACGCCCAGCAACATCCTTGCCCTACGTCAATCGACCGTGTAGGAATTGTCCTAATCCCCCTTACCAAACTCTCACAGATCAAATCAGCGCCCGCTGATTTTTTTTGTTGCGCTTTGTCTCGATAATGCTTACATCCGAACAAGATGCATGCATCGAAAAATCTTTTATCATGAATTTATACATCGTCGAAGACTCACAACACATTCAACATCGTTTGTTGAATTTTGTGAAGTCTTTACCTAATGTACATGTGGTTGGCATGAGCGCTGATATGAAAACGGCGCAAGCAGCAGTTGACCATGGGCAACCTGCAATGGATGCCATGATTCTTGATTTACATTTAGCCGATGGCAACGGGCTAGATTTACTGAAGAGCGTGAAAAAAACGCACCCAGAAATCAGGGTCGTGATTCTGACCAATCACACCACCGACGCCAATCGTATCCATGCAGAGCGCGCTGGCGCAGATCTGTTTTTAGACAAATCGACTGACTTTACGCAAATCCCCGCCATTCTCGAAGGATGGCAGCACGCTTCAAATGTCGTTCCCGGTTTTCAGCAATCTTCACTTTCTTAAAGAGGCCAATCATGAATTCTGTATCTTCGCTTGCACGCTCAGTTAAACCTGCTGTTATGCCTGTCATGCCAGGTATCGAAATCAACGCCATGGCGACGACTAATCACGAATTAGCATGGCGTGGTCATGGTCACTTATGGTCAAATCTGCGCGAAGTGTGCGATCTGCTAGGCATTTCGGTACCGGCGGCGGCGCTCAATGACGAAACTATGTTTCAACATGTCCGGGTGAAGACTGGGCAGCGCGTACATACGATTGGCCAAGCTTTTGAATCACTATATATTGTGTATTCCGGCTTCTTAAAAACGGTCTTGAACGACGAATACGGTAATGAACAAGTACTCGGCTTTCCCATGAAAGGCGATCTGTTGGGCGTGGATGGCATTCACAGCCAACATCATGCTTCAGAAGCAATTGCCTTATCAGATTGCGATCTCATTATTCTGCCTTACAAAAAATTCATGGCAATGGGTCGCTTGTACGTTGAACTTGAGCAAGCCATGCTGCATGTATTGAGCCGCGAACTGGTACAAAAACAAGTGATGGTTGGCATGTTAAGTGCGCTCAGCGCCGAGGCCAAAGTTGCTCGTTTCCTGACCAATCTAGGTGACCGCTATAGTGATCTAGGCTATTCCGGTAAGAGTTTCAATCTACGCATGACACGTCAGGAAATTGGTAGCTACTTAGGGTTGACACTGGAAACCGTCAGCCGCACTTTGTCAGCCTTTAATGAAATGGGTTTGATTAAGGTTGATCAACGCGAAATTTGCCTGCTCGATAGCGCAGCGTTGAATAGTCTGCGCCGCTTGCCGCCCGCTAAATCCCGTAGCAAAGTGGCAGAAAAAGTCACTTCACTGGTGGCTAAAAACTTGATCCCACGTTGGACACCCGATACTGCCGTGGCAGCACTAAATTGAGATGAAGTCGTCGCCTTATTCTTCGCCTTATAAATGATCGCGATATTGCAAAATATTGTTGGATAATCAGGAGAACATCATGCCATTCAATACGATAGTGGTTCACATCGACGAAACCGAACGTTCTGATGCACGGGTGCGCCTTGCCGCCCAATTAGCCATACAAAACGATGCCCACCTAATCGGCAGCGCCGTCACTGGCGTAGCACGTTTTATCTACCAAGAAGGCAACATTGGTCTGGTAGATCCGAATCTAGTTGAGCACCTCACCATGCTGCGTCAACGCGCTGAACAGGTCGCCAAAAAATTTCATTTGCTAGTGCAAAAACTGGGCGTCAATTCGTATGAGAGCATTGTCACTAACGATGAAGCAGGTGACGGCATTGGCTTGCAGGCACGTTACAGTGATTTGGTCGTGATTGGGCAAAACAATCCCGATGCACCCTCTTCTAGCGTTTCGCCCGATTTTCCGCAACACATGATTATTCATTCTGGCCGCCCAGTTTTAATCGTGCCCTACGTCGGCGAGTTCGAGCAGCTTGGCAAACGACCCTTGGTAGCTTGGGATGGTAGCCGCGAAGCCGCACGCGCCATCAGCGATGCATTACCACTGCTGCAGGCTGCAGATCTGGTCAACATCATCGTGTTCAATCCCGATAAAGCCGCACAACCACATGGTGAAGAAGCCGGTGCCGACATTGGCCTGTTCTTAGCGCGTCACGATGTCAAAGTAGAAGTAATCCGACAAAAATCGGTGATTGATATCGGCAATGCCTTACTCTCGCTCAGCCACGACATCAATAGCGATCTACTGGTAATGGGCGGTTACGGCCATTCACGCTTCCGGGAAATGATGATGGGCGGCGTCACCAGAACGATACTGAGTAGCATGACCTTGCCGGTATTGATGTCGCACTAATAATAAAGCGACCCATATTGACGGAAATTGCTCAGTTTCTGATCTAAAAACGAATCGATTTCCAATTACCTCCCACCATAGAGCGCACTATCCATGCAGGTTTTCAAGCACATAAGCTGAAGACCCGCATGGATAGTGCGCTTTCAGACCATGCATTTTGTATTTTTAATTTTTTTATTCAATTCATCGAGAAGTTTTCCCTGATTTCTTTAGAGAACAGAGTTTACGATTACTTTTATAGATTTTTTGCCAAAAAACGATCCGCTATAATTAAAATCATTACCCGCTTTGGCAATCCAGAACACGTTTCTTCTCGAACAAGCAGTTAATTGATATTTACCAAATTCCCAATCAAAAAAATGATCCAACTCCGACACGATGCCTTGCTCGCTGCGCAAGACACGATTACTGAATTAAGACAACATAAACGCCGCCTAGAAGGCATTATCGATACGGCGATTGATGGCATCATCACGGTTGATGCGCAGCAGACGATTTTGCTGGCGAATCCGGCAGCTGCCGCCATGTTTGGCTATACGGTCGAGACTTTGCTAGGTAGTTCATTGAATGCATTGATTCCGACTCGTCATTGCCATAATCATGGGCAACATGTGGTGCAATTTGGTGATACGGGCATCACACGTCGCAAAATGGGTGAGCGCTTTGACGACTTTTATGTCACTGGCCTACGCGCTGATGGCACTGAATTCCCTATCGAGGCATCGATTTCGAGTTTGATAGAAAACGGGCAGCGCTACTTTACCGTGATTTTTCGTGACATCACGGAACGCAAAATGGCCAAAGAGGCGATTGCTCATTCACACGAACAATTGCGCGAGCTGTCAACTGCGCTGCAGAGTATCCGCGAGGAAGAACGCAAACACATCGCACGCGAGCTGCACGATGATTTAGGCCAGATTCTGGCCGCGCTGCGCATGGATTTGTCTTTGCTACAGCGCGATGCCGAAATTGACGGAAAAAGCCAGTCAACCTTGCAAAGCATGGATAAATTGATTCTGACGTCGATCACCACCCTGCGCCGCATCGCCACCGATTTACGCCCCCGGGCACTGGATGAAGGTGGCTTGTATTTTGCACTGCAGACCTTGCAAAAAGATTTTTCAGGCAGACATGGCATTCGCTGCGAGTTGATTGCCGACGAAGACCAACTGGTGTTAGATGATGCGCGTAGTACGGCAATCTTTCGCATCGTACAAGAATCACTGACCAACGTGGTACGTCATGCCAAGGCAAGCGCAGTGCAGATTCAATTTGAGCGAGATGCAGAACGCTTGCACTTAACCATTAGTGACAATGGGCGTGGTATTGAAGCACAAAACCGTCATAAAAGCGGCTCACTCGGCTTAATCGGTATGCGTGAACGCATCAAATCCTTGGGCGGCGAATTCAACGTTCACAGTAAGCCGTATGAAGGTACCCAGCTAACTATCTGGCTACCTTTGGTTTAGTTTTCAGAAAGACAAGTCGCAGCAACATTTCTTATAAGAATTTTTCTGTTTTTTGGTGTATGCTGAAAAAACTCGGATCTTAAGAAGTAGGAGTTCAACATGGCGATCAATGGATTAAACATCGGTGCTTCCGGTTTGCAAGCTTATCAACGCGCCTTGGATATCAGTGCCAATAATGTCGCGAATGCACTGACCAAAAATTTTCAACCGCGCCAACCGCAATTTCAAGAAGCTGCCCCAGCCGCGGCAGGTGTGGTGGTAACGCTAAGTCCGGCGGGTAGCCAAACTGCAAATACAGTAAATGCGGCCAATAATGGCAATCAAGCCAGCGAAGATCAAGCCAGCGGCACTGACTTAACTACTGAGATCGTCAATCAGATTCAATATCAGGCTGGTTTTAATTTTTCAGCTAAGATCGTCAAAACCAACGATGAAATTTTAGGTACGCTGCTGGATTTGCGGGCGTGATATTTTTAGCAGTATACTCAAAATAATATACTGCCATTTTTTTGTAATTTTCCTAGCCTATCCCGCACATCAATAAAGCTTCTTTAAAATATACCCTACCATGTATATCTTAAGGTATCGCACATTTAAGTGATGCACAGGAAACTTGGCATATTCTGCATGTCGAAGTAAAACAAACCCACAGCACCGATACCAATTAACAGTACAGCACTGATCAGGCGCAGGCCGCGCATGCTCGCTACATTCAACGGTTGTTTTGCTAATTGCTGGGTGATGAGTAAATGAGGCAGTGCCGCTAAGCCAAATAACAACATGATGATTGCACCGGAAAATACGTCGCCGGACAGCCAAGCAAATGGCGCAATCGCATACAACAAACCACAAGGCAACCCGCCCCAACTCATGCCAAGCATGAAGGGAAACTCACGCGCCGTGTTAAGCGCTGGCAATAAAGCAGTGCTCCATTTTTGCATCTTTAAAAACAGACGCTCGAACGGATGTCTTTTCGGCAGCAGCCCCAGCAAGCGACAACCCAATAAAATTAAGGCCGCATTGCCAACCATGAAAAAGATTTTCTGCACCGGCAAATAGGGTTGAAACAACATGCCCGCCGTACCCAAACCACCTAGCACCGCACCAATTAACATATACGTCGTGAGTCGCCCACTATGTAGCAAAAATTGGTAATGCCAGCCCACCGCAGCCGAATTTAATGTAACGGGATTGGCAGCGACGGCCGCAATTTGAATCACACGTTGATTTGGTTGGCCTACGCTCTTCCCTATGTTCCCCATGTTCACTACGGAACGCGGCGGCTTGGACAGCACACTGGCAATGCCCCCGCACATGCCGACGCAATGTACGCCACCTGCTAGGCCGGCAGACAAGGCTGCGAGAATCAAGGGGAAAGTCAACATTAGCGTAATGACTCCGAATTAAATTAAACGTGAATAATTCGCCTGCGTCCGTTGTGCCAGATAGCGATCAAACGCCATGCCAACCGCCCGCACAAACAAACGCCCTTTGGGTGTTACCCGCACACCGCTTTGATCAAGATCGATTAACCCCGATTCAGCATAGGTTTTAATTTGCGCCAACTCTGGCGCAAAGTATTCATGGAAATTGATCTGGTAATCACGCTCAATCTGCTTGAAATCCAATGGCTGACTGCACATTAAAGACATGATGACTTCTTTGCGCAAGACATCATCCTGATTGAGCTGCAAACCTTTTTCGACTGGCAAGCGATTTTCATCTAGTGCCGCGTAATACTCTTTCAAATCGCGGTAATTCTGCACATAAGCATCACCGATTTTGCCAATCGCGGAAACACCCAGCGCGATCAAATCACATTCAGCACGGGTGGTATAGCCTTGGAAATTGCGGTGCAGACTTTGATCCAATGCTGCCAGCGCTAAACTGTCACTCGGTTTGGCAAAATGATCCAACCCAATATACACATAACCTGCTGCTAACAAACGCTGCAAGGACATTAAAAAAATCTGCAAGCGCTGTTCAGCACTTGGTAAATCTTCTTCGGCAATTCGCCGTTGCGCTTTAAAGCGCGTGGGCAGATGCGCATAGTTGTACAGCGCAATGCGCTCAGGTGCGAGCGCCAGCACACGGTCGAGCGTGTGCGAAAAACTATCAATGCTTTGTTTTGGCAAACCGTAGATCAGATCAAAATTAGTCGAACCAAAACCCAGCTCACGGCTATCCAATACTGTGCGCTCAACCATCTCATAGGGTTGCAAACGATGGATGGCTTTTTGCACATCGTCATCAAAATCTTGTACGCCCAGACTGATTCGATTAAAACCAAGTTCACGCAGCAAAGCCAGCGTTTCCCGGTTGACGGTGCGCGGATCGATCTCGATGGAAATTTCAGCATCGGCAGTAAAATCGAATTTGCGTCTGAGCATCAACATCAAAAAACTCAGCTCATCATCATTCAAAAACGTGGGTGTGCCACCACCCAGATGCAATTGCGAAATGCTTTCGCGCTGTGATAGATGCGGGCGAATTAAGTGCAGCTCTTTTTGCAGGTATTGCAAATATACAGTTGATTTACTGCGGTCTTTAGTGATGACCTTATTACAGGCGCAGTAGTAACATAAAGAAGAACAAAACGGGATATGGACGTACACCGATAATGGCGCTGCTTCACTGCCAGCACTGTTGCTGGCACGACGTTTATCTAATGCTGCGATATAGGCATTGGCATTGAAATCAACCTGAAAGCGATCAGCAGTCGGATACGATGTATAGCGCGGGCCAAGCGAATCAAAACGTCGGATTAAATCCTCCGATATTTCGATTCTTGATTGTGTGTTTACCTTCGTCATTGAATTGCCTTGATTGATGATTCGCGTGATTTATATTATTTTTCTCAGGCGCATGCTTGGCTTGAGCTAGACAATTTTTACATTCCTAGCCGTGCTCACTAGCCTTAGCACACCAACCACCCTGTTCACCCTAACCGTCCTCATCGGTTTAGTACCATCGCCTCACTGACAGCGCTTGTACATCTTCTCGCCTATTTTATGAGCGCGAACTACGGTGCAAAAAACTACCTAATTTTCTGCACCAACACGACGGTCATCCAGCTCGACAAACTGCACAATATCCAAAACGCGAAAAATCCGACGGTATAAGCACCTAACGCAGGAAATTTAACTCTGCCATCGAGAATAATTAAATCGAATGGATCAACCAAGCTAAAAAATACGCCAGTAGCGACGCAGGCGGCTAAAAACGCCGGCCATAAAACCACCATTAAAATGGAGGACCAATGTGGCTTGAATCGCTTGGATGGCGTCGTCATATTGTGCGGCATCTCGGTCTCTAAAATAAAAAGAGTGAATACAGTAAAGTGCCTGACTTACTGCTCATTTTGCTGCGTTTAGCTCAACTTGGTGTTGCTCTGGATCAAACCAATCACCAGTTAAACGCCAATCTGTGGTCTCGATTTTAATATGGAGTAATTTATTGTTGCCAAGTGGTTTTGCAGTCGCTTTTTTATTCTGTGGTAAATTAGCAATATAGACGCCTGATTGAATTTGCGTCATCGGCAGACGCCGCACGACTTCATCAACCGAACTGGCATTTGCATCAGCGCTGGCCAAACTAATCTGCACCACATCTGGTAAAGCACTATTCCCCTGCAAAACCATTTTGATGGCATTCGCTGCAGAGTCGTACTGGATATTGGCATGCAAAGCCATTGCGCGCGCCTTGGCGTCACGATGAATGTCGGTATTGATCATCAAACCTTGTTTGTAATAATCAGCCGCCACCACCTTGTCAGAGCCGCGCCAAGCGATGATGCCAGTGGTAATACTGGCGCACACGACGAATAAAGGACCACCTACCACCAATAACAGCCAAGGTTCTTTGTACCAAGCATCGTGCTGTTTTTTAGGTTGAAGCAAGCTGTTTTCCATGATGCACTCCGAATGAAATTATTTTTAATTAATTAGGGATCAAAAACACGGCTTTTTCAACCACATTCACTTCTGGCGCTGCTTTGTCGGTAATGACAAATTTAATCCTGTTTGAACCTTTTTCAGCAGCATTCGGTGGTACCCGCACCCGTACTGCAATCACTTTACTAGAAGCCGGATGCGCAACCACTTCTGGCTCACTGACGATACTAACGCCAGGAATACCCTGCACCGTGATCACATAATGACGCTCGCTTTCCTGCGTATTGATTAATTGCAGTTTATAGACATTATCAATCGCCCCATTTTCTGTCACTCTCGGCAAACCACGATCTCTGATCACATCGACTTTCAGCGGGACATGACGTGCCAAAGAAAGCGCAGCCGCCAAAATGATGGCCAATAAAATTGTGCTGTAAATCAGCGTGCGCAAACGAAATACTCGTTGCCACATGGCTTTGTGCGTCAAACCTTCGTCGTGCGCATGTTCGGTGGTATACCGAATCAAGCCTCTTGGATAATTCATTTTATCCATCACCTGATCACAGGCATCAATGCATGCACCGCACGCGATACATTCATACTGCAAGCCGTTACGAATATCGATACCGGTTGGGCATACTTGCACGCAGATACTACAATCAACGCAAGAACCTAAACCTTCGGCCTTGTAATCCACTTTCTTACTACGCCCACCCCGTGGCTCACCACGATCTGCATCATAAGTGACAATCAACGTGTCTTTATCAAACATCGCGCTTTGAAAACGGGCATACGGGCACATATATTTGCAGACTTGTTCGCGCATAAAGCCAGCATTGCCATAGGTGGCGAAGCCGTAAAACAACATCCAGAAAGTTTCCCAAGGACCGAGCGTAAAGGAGAACGTTTCTGCCGCAAGTGTATGAATCGGCGTGAAGTAGCCGACGAAGGTAAATCCTGTCCACAAAGCCAACAGCAACCACGCGCCATGCTTCATGCTTTTTTTTCTGAATTTTTGCAAAGACATGGGCGCTTCATCGAGCTTCATTCTGGCATTACGGTCGCCTTCGATTTTGGCTTCTATCCACATGAAGATTTCGGTGTACACGGTTTGTGGGCAGGCATAACCACAAAATAAGCGGCCAGCAATGGCGGTGAACAAAAATAAAGAAAGCGCGGAGATCACCAGCAGAATTGCTAGATAAATGAAATCTTGTGGCCACAATACCATGCCAAAGATATAGAACTTACGATGTACCAAGTCAAATAACACGGCTTGCCTGTCATTCCAAGTCAGCCAAGCCGTGCCATAAAACAGCATTTGCGTGAAAAATACCAACACCCAACGCCAAGAACTAAACCAGCCTTTTTGTAGGCGAGGATAAATTTTTCGACGCTCTTCAAATAGCGCTAATTCAACTTCATCTGAAGCAACTGGAACGATTGGAATGGTTTTCATTGGATTTTAGTAGGTGTCCGCATCAACATCGATGCAGACACACACTTCATAATTAAAGACAAATTTCATTTTGACGTAAATTGATTACGTCAGTGCAATCATTTGCCTTTGATTTGACCTGCATCAGCAACTTGCTGAATTTGTCGCAGCGCACGCAATTCACCCTCATTTGCACCTAATGTCGTGTGGTTCGATAAGCCCCAAACGTAAGCTGTCAATAAATGGATTTTGGCTGGATTCAAAATATCTTTATGGGCAGGCATACGATTGTTACGACCATTGTTGATGGTTTCCATAATGGTGTTGATATCGCCACCATATAACCAAGTTTTATCCGTCAAATTTGGCGCGCCCAAGGCTTGATTACCCTTGCCATCAGCGCCGTGGCATGCAGCACATGCACCAAATTTAGCTTTACCCAATGAGGCTCTGATTGGATCATGAGTCGAATTAGACAAACTCAACACGTAATTGGCGACATTACGTACATCATCTGCACTACCAACTGCAGCACCCATGGGCGGCATCTGTCCATTGCGACCACCAGTGATCGTGGTTTTGATGGTCTCTGGATCACCACCGTAGAGCCAATCGCCATCGGTCAAATTGGGATAACTCTTGGCACCTTGCGCATCTGAGCCGTGACATTGTGAGCAGGTATTCAGAAATAAACGTTGGCCGATTTCCTCTGCTTGCGGATCTTTGGCGACATCTTTCACATCCATACTGAGATATTTATTGAAAATCGGACCGTACAAAGCCTCTCCGTCTTTCATTTCTTTTTCATAAGCACCTGCTTGGCTCCAACCAAAATTTCCTTGGCGTGCACCAAAGCCAGGATACAAAACCAAATACCCAATGCTGAAAATAATGGTCAAGTAAAATAACCACATCCACCAGCGCGGCAAGGGATTATTTTGCTCCATCAAGGTACCATCCCAAACATGCCCGGTGGTCTCAGCCGGTAACGGCTTGCCATCTGCACCGATTTTCACTTTAACTTTCGATTGCGACCAAAGTAATATGGCACACGCAACGATACTGATGGCAACGATGATCGCGATGCCAATTCCCCACCATTCATTAAAAAAGTCAGCCATGGCTATTTCCCGCTTTCGTTTTCATTATTATGTTCAATCGGTAATTGCGCCATTTTTTCAAAATGCGCTCTGTTTTTGGAACTGAATGCCCAAAGCAAGATCCCGATAAAGACCAGCATGCTGATCACTGTGACGACACTGCTGATGATTGTGAAGTTCATGTCACTCTCCGTCTTGTCATTTCAAATTATCAATCAGTCGATCGATCAATTTTTATTCTTGATGGATGTTCCCAATACCTGCAGATACGCAATTAAGGCATCCAGTTCGGTTTTATCCTCAACTTCTTTAGCGGCATCAGCGATCTGCTGATCGGTATATGGCACACCCAGTGTTTTCATGGCACGTAATTTTGGTGTCACACTTTGTGCATCAATCTTGCTGCCAGCCAACCATGAATAAGACGGCATATTGGATTCTGGTACCACAGATCGTGGATTATTCAAATGATCGCGATGCCAGCTATCGCTATACCGTCCACCTACCCGTGCCAAATCGGGTCCAGTACGCTTACTACCCCATTGAAATGGATGATCGTAGATTGATTCACCTGCTACCGAGTAGTGACCATAACGCTCTGTTTCAGCACGGAATGGACGAATCATTTGTGAATGGCAGCCATAGCATCCTTCGCGCAAATAAATGTCACGCCCTACCAATTGCAAAGCGGAGTACGGTTTCATTCCTTCAACGGGCTGAGTGGTACTTTTTTGAAAAAACAGCGGCACGATTTCGACCAAACCACCAACACTAATCGTCAAAATTACCAATACCAGCAATAAACCAACATGTCTTTCAATCAAATCATGAGTGAAATTTCGCATTTTTATTCTCCTAAGTTCATCTCACGTTTATGCATGTGCCGCGTTACCAACCGAACCACCAGCGTGGTTAGTTGCAGCGTGACCAGTTGTTAGTGCTGGGATTTTGTTATTCACTGGTTTTGCCGATGTCAATGTCTTAATGACGTTATAAACCATGACTAACATGCCAGATAGGTACATCACACCACCCACCAAACGAATCACATAGAACGGGAAAGTTGCTTTTACACTTTCGACAAAGGTATATGTCAATGTACCGTCTTCATTCACCGCGCGCCACATCAAACCTTGGGTAACACCGGCAATCCACATCGAGGCGATATATAACACCACACCAATCGTCGCAATCCAGAAATGAATTTCGATCAAGCGCTTGCTATACATTTCAGTTTGACCAAACAAGCGAGGAATCAGGTAGTACAAGCTACCAATCGAGATAAAGCCGACCCAACCCAACGCGCCAGAATGTACGTGACCAACCGTCCAATCAGTGTAGTGAGACAAAGCATTCACTGTCTTGATCGCCATCATTGGCCCTTCAAAGGTGGACATACCGTAGAACGACAAGGATACAATCAGGAAACGCAAGATAGGATCAGACCGCAACTTGCTCCACGCGCCCGACAAGGTCATGATGCCGTTGACCATACCACCCCATGACGGTGCTAACAAAATCAGCGAGAACACCATACCAATTGATTGCGCCCAATCTGGCAAAGCGGTGTAGTGCAAGTGATGCGGACCCGCCCACATGTAAGTAAAGATCAATGCCCAAAAATGCACAATGGATAAACGATATGAATAAATCGGGCGATCAATTTGTTTTGGTACAAAGTAGTACATCATGCCCAAGAAACCAGCGGTCAAGAAAAAGCCCACCGCATTGTGCCCATACCACCACTGCACCATCGCATCTTGTACACCTGCATAAGCGGAATACGATTTGGTCAGAGAAACCGGAAAGGCAGCACTATTGACGATATGCAATACCGCGACAGCGACGATAAACGCCCCATAAAACCAGTTGGCAACATAAATATGCTCAACCTTGCGTTTTGCCAGCGTACCGAAAAACACAATCGCATAAGCTACCCATACCAGCGCGATCAAAATATCGATTGGCCATTCGAGTTCAGCATATTCTTTACCTTGCGTATAACCCAATGGTAAAGAAATTGCCGCCGCCAGAATGACTAATTGCCAGCCCCAAAACACGAAGCCAGCCAGTGCATCAGAAAACAGCCGTACATTACAGGTACGCTGCACGACATAGAGTGAAGTGCCCATCAAAGCACTACCACCAAACGCAAAAATCACCGCATTAGTATGCAGCGGTCTTAATCGTCCGTAGCTAAGCCAAGGAATGCCACCCAAAAATTCAGGCCAAGTGAGTTGGGTTGCGATAATCGCCCCAACCAACATACCGACGACGCCCCAGATCACAGCCATAATTGAAAACTGGCGCACAACACGGTAGTTATAGGTATTCTCTTTAGTTGTTGTCATGATTCCACTCGATAAAAGATGTGAAGTGAGGATAACAACGCGTCGCCCGCGTTGCATTGATGCAAATCAAACGCCTCTCAAACATTAGGATATAAAGGCAACAAATTCAACCTGATCATTTTTATATTTTTTATAGAACTTAGGACTTACGCAAAATTGCGTTGGCTAGGCGCGAAGCCGCAGACAGTACAAATCGGTACGGCAAGGCGAAGCAACAACGCCAACGTCTGTTTTGCGTAAGTCCTAGAACTAAAACCTATTGCGCTTGCAGTACAAATGACGTCTCAGTTGATCGAGTCAGTTTTTGAAAAACACGAAGAAAATAGACGAAAAAAAACGACGCTATGCAGCGTCGTTTTTGTTAATGTGAATAAATTCTATTGAATTATTACTGATCTGCACCAGCGCTATTTTTCTGAAAAACAGATTGATTGATTTTTACTTTTGAACGTTGCTTCAAGGCTTCAACATAGGCAAATACATCTTGTTGAGCTGCAACATTTTCAATCTGTGCTTTTTCAGAGCTACGACGAGTCTGATCAACCGTACCCGCATTGACCTTACCAATACGATACAAGCTATAACCCACGCCCGCTTGCTCAACACCAACAAACGCCGGCAATTTTTGCACATTGGCCTTCATAATTGCCAGTACCGCATTGGGTGGCAATTCTTGTGTTTTTAAGCGCGATACAACTTTAGCCTCTGACAAGCCAGTCGTATCATCATTGCTTTGCAAGGCTTTCAGCTTGTCTTCACCCGCTTTTTTCGCCATCGCAATTGCTTCGGACTGTTTCAGACTTGCTTCAATATCCGCTTTAACTGTCTCAAATGGTTTTTTACTAGCCGCTTTATATTCCAGCACCCGACCTGCGATCAAGGTATTTGGTGCCACTTCTACGGCTTCTGTATTGTGCTTTTTCTTGACTGATTCGTCTGAAAAAATCGCTTTCAAGAATTTGGCATTATTAGTCGGCAGAGTAGCTGGCAAGGCAGCATTCACTTGGCGGCTTAGCGCAGGTGCGGTTTCAATTTTTAGTTTTAGTTTATCGGCAACCGCTTGCAATGAATCAGATTGCTCGAAGACAGTATTGGTAAATGTTTCAGCCGCTTCTGCATACGCTTTGCCTGCCTTTTGTTTTTTCACATCGGCACTTAATTGCGCTTTTACTTCGTCGAAGGTTTTGGTCGCACCAGGGCGAACTGCCGTCAATTTGATGATGTGCAAACCAGAATCTGTTTGTACGATGTCGCTAATCTCGCCTTCTTTTAATTTTTGAACAGCATCATCAAAAATCTTAGGGAAATTACCTTTAACGATAAAATCTAGATCACCACCTTTTTCTGAAGAGCCGGGATCTTGTGAGTTTTCTTTCGCGACCTTCGCAAAGGAATCAGGATTTTTCTTTACCTCAGCTAACAATGCTTCCGCCTTGGCACGAACCGCCTTCTGTTCCGCGGCGCTGGCATCTTTCTTGAGAGTCAAAAGAATATGACTAGCACGACGTTGCTCTTCAGTGACGTATTGTTTTTTGTTTTGATCGTAATACGCTTGTAATTCCGCATCACTAACCGTTACTTGCGCGGCAACCGCTTCGGTATTTAGCACCACATATTCGGCCTTGATCTGCTCTGGAATTTCAAACTGAGCTGAATTTTTTTCGTAATACGCTTTCAGCATCGCATCATTAATTGCGACTTTCGCCAGGTAATCACTGGATTTGAAGTTCAAAACTTGCACTTCACGTTCTTGCTCAATAATGCTACCAACTCGATCAATCACCAATTTTGGTGTAATTGCGGTCGATTGAATCGCATTCACTAATTGTTGCTCGGCCAATTCTTGGCGCAAACGTTGCTCGTACAGCGCAGGTGTCAAACCTTGAATCGCTAACAAGCTCTTATAGCGATCATTATCGAAGCTGCCATCTGGTTTACTTAAGCCCGGGGTCGCTAAAATGGCTTTTTGCAAAACCGTGTTCGCCACTGCTAAACGCGTATTTGCCACTTCCACCGCCAAAGTTTTTTTGGCGATTAATTCATCCAGCGTATTTTTTTTCGCCTCTGGCGTATTCAGCAATTGCTGATCAATGTTTTGACCATAAGCCTGACGCAAACGCTCTAATTGATTCCGTTGCGCGTTGTCAAACTCTTGCCGACTGATAGGCTGCCCCGCTACCGTCGCCACCGCATTATCGGCGCTGCTGGAACGTGTCAGGCTTTCAATCCCAAAAAAAGCAAACGAAGGAAAAATGATTAGCAGCAAAAGCAACTGCATAAGACGCTGATGCGTCCGAATATACTCAAACATGATCGACCAATCGTTATGAGAAACTGTTGCGAACAATAAACCGAGAATTTCCATTAAGTGCACCGTCAGTACCCAAACAGTACCTCTGGTGCGCCGAATGAAAATTCTTAGATAAAAACAACCTATAAAAAAAGGCGAACTTTCGTTCGCCTTTTTAATCTTGGCGGAGTGGACGGGACTCGAACCCGCGACCCCCGGCGTGACAGGCCGGTATTCTAACCAGCTGAACTACCACTCCTTATTTAATTTATTGCCAATCTTTGGTGGGCGCTGAGAGGCTCGAACTCCCG
>OFSE01000230.1_pt1 | contig 18986 bp, 21 predicted proteins | sample 1543261 | NCBI WGS metagenome assembly OFSE01 (sample SAMN07774225, study PRJEB24372) | wastewater metagenome | isolation source: Exp Tend VB 50WW | collected 2016-02 | reverse complement strand
GATGAAAATCAAGTCTGGACCTAATATCTTGCTTTTACCTAAGAAGTTCAGGGACATTCTTGTGAGCAGATGGGGCAATGAAGGCTCCATTTGGTATTTGGATTTTACTTCTTTGGAACCTCGGGTAGCCCTATCTCTTAAATCATATATCTCTTCTAACTCTCTAATTGGTTGTGTTCCACTTATGGACATATTGAATTTTTCCATCGAGGAACCACTACCAAAAGATGTATATTCGCTTGCATTAAAGAAGTTGAAGCTGTCCACAGAAGTCTCCCGTGAGGACATAAAACAAATTGTTCTGTCACAGCTTTATGGACAGTCAAAGTCCTTGACGATTGAAGCTCTTGAGAAGCACAAGGTAAGAGATCCCGACGAAGTAGTCGAGATGGTCAATGACTTCTTTGGTATTGATGACCTTCGTCAATACGTCACACAGGAGTATCTAAAAACCGGCTCTAGGTATCTGACCACTTTCTACAGGCGTCACCTAACACCAGAAGACGGCAACACTCACGCGCTTTTGAACTACTACATTCAGTCCACGGCTGTTGACGTTGCCTTGCTTGGCTTTCAACGAATTCTTGACAAGCTTGCAAGTGTTCCAAACAGCTCAAGTTTAATTGCACCACTGTATTTGTTGCACGATGGTCTGATTTTGGATGTGAAGAATGTTGCTGAACATCTGATACCCAAGTTGTGTAGTCTTGGGTCACAAGACATTCCAGGTTTTAGAAAGCAAACGTTCTGGATGTCAGGAAATAAATTATGACCACACCAGATGAGAAGATTGACGTTTACGAAAACAAGAACATCGTTGAACCTACAACAACGCCAGAGACAACTTCTGAAAAGAAGAAGGCTGGTGTAGCTGTTTGGGAGTACAGAAATGCAGATGAAGACTTCGACAGATTGATCGTAATCAGCATGCAAGGTTTGCAGGATCAGATCGAGGCAGGCACGCTTGAAAAAGAAGATTTACCAAAGATTCTCTACGGCATGGAAGGCGCTATTAACGTGTTGAAATCAGTGTACAATTTGTACCCAAAAAGCGCTGAATACGAGAACAAAAAACCCAATGGTTTCAAGGGTTTCGACGACGAAAATTCTGAAGAAAGTTGATACAAGTTAGGGTCCGTTAAGCATACTTAGAACTAGTCCGGTTCAACCTTATACCGGCATTTAGGAGATACACATGACACAACACTATAAGCTTGATGCAATTAAAGAAAAGATCGCTGCACTTTCTGGCAACCAAAAGCAGGGTGAAAAGCAGAAGATCAACTGGGCGAAACTTGGAATCGGCACGTACGACGTAAGATTCGTACCTCTCACCGACGGAAATGGCAACGCACTCGCACAGCCATTCTTTGAAGTTTCGTATTACGACAACAAGGATTTGAGCGAAAGGAGATTCCCATCGTCCGCACAGTTCGGTCTGGAAGATCCAATCAAAGAGACTGCAATGGAGCTTGCGAAAGACAAGTCGCGTGAGGCTTGGCTTGTTCGCAAAAAGCTTACGCCAAAAGAGCGTTACTACGCAGCAATCGTCATTCGTGGCGAAGAGGAAAAGGGTTTGCAGGTTTGGGAGCTTTCTCCAAAGCTTTGCAAGGACATCTACGGCATCCTCGTTCATCCAGATTACCAGGATGAAGACATGTTCAGCATCGAGACAGGCTATGACTTCACGGTCACCGTTTCGGCAACTGACAAAATGTTCAACAACTACCCTGTAAAGGAAATCAAATTGCAGCCACGCAGAAAGGCTTCGAAACTTCTTCCAAAGAAGGAGCAAATCGAGGCTGTTTTGAAGACTGTTCCTAACTTTGAGGCTTACTTCAAGGCTCAGATCAAGTCGCCAGAAGAGCTTATCCAAATCCGTGACAACTTCCTTGCAATGCAATCCGGTGAAAACGCCGGTGAGACAACCGCAGACGGAACGACACGTGGCGCAAGCGAAGATACCGCAAAGGCAGTCGCATCTGTTGATGCCGCATTTGCTGATATCGACAGCTAAGTTTCGGATTACACCAGAACACGTTTACTTGCTCGTAAGCGAGGGTAAACTCACGTCAACATGAGCCCCATTTCGATGGGGCTTTGTTGTATCAAAACGGTTTATGACAGAATGACTGACAGTTAGAATCTACTAGAGGTAATGAAATGGGACCAAAAACAGCAGCAAAAAAAGAAGTTGACAGCAACGGCAAGACCGATGACTTCTCGCAAGAACTTATTAGACAACTCAACAAGGAGCACGGCTCGAACATCGCGTTCAACCTTGCGTCCGATGATGCACCAACGGAAATTAAGCGTTGGATTTCGACCGGATCACGTCAACTTGACTACGTGATTGGAAATAGACTTGGTGGTGGTTGGGCCGAAGGCAGAATTGTAGAAATTCAAGCACAGCCAGGTTTGGGTAAGAGTCACTTGTGCTTTGCAGCAGCACGTTCGGTCCAGCAAATGGGCGGCATCTGCGTTTACGTAGACACTGAGAACGCAACGAACATCGACAACCTTGCTGACCTTGGCATTGACATTTCAAAGCGTTTCGTGTTCGTTCAGACGGCTTGTACGGAAGAAATTCTGTCGGTTATCGAGAGCACAATCACAAAGGCACGTTCGATGACAAAGGACGTTCCGGTTATCGTTATTTGGGACTCGGTTTCTCAGTCCTCGCCAAAGGCAGAGCTTGAAGGCGACTACGACCAGAACACAATCGGTTTGCAGGCTCGTGTGCTTTCTAAGGGCATGAGAAAAATCGCAAACGTCATCGCAAACCAAAAGGTGCTTCTTATGTTGGTTTCTCAGCAACGCACCAAGATTGGTGTTATGTACGGTGACCCAACGACAACTTCGGGCGGTATGGCTATTCCGTACTCGGCATCGACCCGCATTAAACTTACGGGCGGCAAGCAGCTTGAAAAAGACGGTCAGGTTATCGGCATTCAGGTAACTGCAAAAACCATCAAAAACAAGGTCGCACGTCCATTCCGCGAGTGTACGTTCGAAATCCACTTCGGCGTTGGTATCAAGGAGCACGAGCAGATTTTCGACTTCTTGAGAGAGCACTGCGAAAAGAACGGTCCTGCTCTTGTAAATGGAGCACAGGTTTCAGTTGAAGGCGTTTCGGCTTGGAAATCGCTCATCGTTAAAAAGGATGGAAAAACCCTCATCGAGAAGAAGTTTAACAAGTCGAACTTCGATGAGATCCTTAGCGACAAGAACTACAAGCCATATTTGGATGGACTCATGGACGAAGCATACATCATGAAACCTCTTCAAGAAGAGCACCCAACGCTTAAGGGCGTTGACTCTGAGTCGGTTGAGGAAATGCAAGCTGCTGAATTAATGAATAAGTCCGCAGGAGACTTGGCAGAGGCTTGAAACATGACGAAAACCCTTGGCAATCACGACCCGAATGAATCCATTCGCCTAACAGAAAAAGAACCTGTGGCAAAATCTTCTTACAAGACAGAGGATCCAAATTGGTTTGCGCCTAACATTCCAAAGGCGGACCCATATATCAGAATCAAGTTCAAGAGACTGACGGACACGGCCAAAATCCCTTGTGCGTCACGTCCTGGTGACATTGGCTTTGATATCTTTGCCGATGAAGATTTTTCAATGTGTGCTGGTGACACAAAGAAGATTTCCACAGGTATTCAGTTGGCAGACATGACAACAATGGATGCTGACCGAAACAGGATTTTCTTGAAGGTTGAAGGACGTTCAGGTCTGAGTGCCAAGGGTATTTTCCCAATCGGTGGGATTATCGATCCCACTTACAGAGGTGAGTGTTTTGTTGTTTTGACAAGGAACAGTCCTGAGTCGATGAATGACCCATGGTATCGTCAAAACAACACGGGCTACATTGAGTATTTCAAGAAGGGCGACAAAATCGCTCAGTTCGTTATCTACAAGGTTGCTACTGCCGGTGAAGCCTTTATGGAAGAGACGGTTAAGGTAACGGACACAAATCGTGGCTCTGCTGGTTTTGGAAGCTCTGGAAGATGATGCATGCCGCCAAGGAACTTGACACGGACTTAACCTATGTAAAAAAATGGGGCAAGTATGTTCGTGACTTAAAGAACTTGGCGGATCAAGTCAAAGTTGCAAGAGTCCTTGAAAACCAAGCAGTACATATTCTTGGTACTGGTGGCATCATGGAAAATCTTGACAACCTAATAATGGAGATTTCAGCTCAACTCTTGATTAAGATGAAAGATGCCTTTGAACCTGCCGCATTTCCTTTGTTCTATATTGAGCGTCCAAATGGTCATTCAGAACGAATTGTTGTTGAAACAAAGAACTATCCAGACGCTGTTTCAAAGTCGTTTACAAACGTTTATTATGTAGCTTCTCAGGAGAATATCGATAAACTTGTTGACGCAATGATTTATGAGTTGACCTATCACTCAAGAAAAGACACGTTGTATTTGTACGTTCCTCTGCTTGTTCGTGATATTCCGTATGATGACAATCCAAATCCTTGGATCACCGGGAAAGAAAAACCATATTTGCAACATGGTCTAAGGTATAGAGGAAATATAGTAAAATGAAACCAGAAAGCCTTGCAGAGTTTATGAAGAGAGACGCAGAGTCCAGGTTCACGCCTGAGAAAAAGCGCAAGTGTGCCAATCGTCTTCGTGAGCTAGCAAATGGAGATGAGGAACTTCTGACCTTTGCAAACATGCTTGAGGCAGAAGCCAGGTTCAATGAATGGGAATCTGAGCAAATCCAGAAAGCTTTAAACACTCCACATTTTCGCAACTTTGATGAACCATGAAGAAAAAACGTTTACGCAAGCTACAGAAGGCTCTTAAGGGATTCGGTCAGGCAAAAAAGGCCGACAAGGAACTCAAAAAAGGATCTCGTGTTGGTCGGCATGGTCATGGACCCAAAAAAATCTGTTCTGTGTTGATGGATGTTGGCACAGGCAAAACTCTTGCAGCATTTGAAAATCCACGAAAACTTACTCGAATCATAAAAGCCTTAAAAGAAATCTTGCCAGACAAAGAATTTGTTTCGGTTGAAGTTCTCTTCAACCCATCACTCAAACAACTTGACTTATGACACCACTCAACCTTACATTTAAACCAAACCACAAAACCGAACGCCCAATCTTGATTGTTGACGGAATGAACATTTTCATCCGTATGTTTGTCGTTAATGAAACGACAACATCAAGTGGAGATCCTGTTGGTGGTGTTGTAGGGTTTACTAAGTATCTAAACCACCTGGCCCACAACTTCGTTCCAAAGAAAATGATTGTTGTGTGGGAACAGGGTGGCGCTTCTCCACGTCGTAAGAAAATCTACGAGGGCTACAAAGCCAACAGAGCCAAGGACAAGGAATCCTTCGCTGATGTGAACAAAGACCTTTCTAAGCGATCCTGGTTGCTTTCTGACAAGGAAAACAAGATCAAGCAACTTCACCTTTTGACTCAGGTAATCAAGAATCTACCAGTTTGTCAGATTTACATTGGTGAGACAGAATGTGATGACGTAATTTCTTACTTGTTGAGAAACAAGCTTGGACAGGAAAATGCTCGTAAGATTTTGGTTTCCTCTGACAAGGACTTTTATCAGTTGCTTGAAAATCCAAGCATTGAGATTTACGACCCAGGCAAGAAGATTTTGATTTCTGCTGAAAAGATTCTCGCCGAGCACAATATTGCTCCAAGAAACTTCTGTCTTGCAAGAACAATGGTCGGTGACGTGTCTGACAACATTCCTGGTGTTAATGGTGTTGGTCTAAAAACCGCTGCAAAGAGATATCCACAACTTGCTGACACTTCGATGGATCTTCAGGTTGAGGACATTATGAGGATTTCTCAAGAGAAACTTGATGAGAAGTCGAAAATCAAAGTATATTCAGACGTTTTGAACTCGAAGTCTATCTTAGAAAGAAATTGGGATCTCATGTATCTTGACTCTTCAGCACTCAGTGCAAGTCAGATGCAAAAGATTGATTTCACACTGGATACCTTCAAACCAAACATGAATAAACTTGGCTTGATCCGTACTATGATTGACGCAGGAGTAGTCACAGACATTGACTACGATCGACTGTCAGTTTTGTTTAAAACGACCCTCGTTGAGTGATGTAAATTTCTTCCAGAATTTTTTGGAAGATTTGCTTCGGCAAGCATCATTAAACAAACGATGGTTGGTTTAAGTGAATACGGATAGGCGTCAAAGTTAGCAGCCAGTCAGCCAATAAAAAGATAACCAACTAAGGAGAACGTATGTCCACACAACAGGACAAAACGCAGGGAAAACATTTCACTTTTGACAAAGCCTTCCAAGAAAAAATCGTCCAGGCAATGATTGCTGACCGTTTGTGGGCAGCACAATTCGCAGAGGTTCTTGATGTCAACTACTTTGAACACGCTTACCTAAAGCTTGTTGCAAACAAGTATGTGGATTATCACAAAAAATTCAAGGAGTTCCCAAGTCTCCAACTCCTCCAGACGATTTTGGTTGAGGAACTCAAGTCAGATCGAGATGCAATTCTTCGTCAGCTAATTCATGCCTTTATGGTGATGATTGCCAAGAACGAAAATCTTGGTGACCTTCCTTATGTTAAGGACAAGAGCTTGGAGTTCTGCAAGAAGCAAGGCTTGCAGATGGCTCTAGAAAAGTCTGTGGAGCTTATTGTCAACGAGAACTATGTCAGAGTAGCCACGATCATCAAAGAGGCTCTAGCAGCCGGTATGACGACTACAGGGCTTGGAGCTTGGTAGCGACATTGATACTCGTTACTCTGACACATTTAGAAGTCCGGTTAAGACTGGTATTCCAGAACTTGATGCCAAGGAAATTCTGAATGGTGGTTTAGGAGCCGGTGAAATTGGTACTGTTATTGCCATGTCAGGTGTTGGTAAGAGCCACGTTCTGATTGGATTTGGTGCTGAGGCTATCAAGCGTGGCAAAAACGTCGTTCACTACTCGTTCGAGCTTCGTGAGCGTGTTATGGGTGTGCGTTATGACAGTTACTTGTGTGACATTAATTCCCTTGAGTGTTCCTCAAACATCACCGGAATCAAAGAGCACTACAAACTGAACGAAAACACCTACGGTAAGCTGATCATTAAGGAATTCCCAACAAGAACAGCAACTGTTCAGACGTTGAGAAATCACCTTGATAGACTTGGCCTTACAGGATTTAAAGCGGATTTGGTCCTTGTTGACTATTCCGGCATTATGAGATCGACAGAGAAATATGAACTTCCAAGAATGGAACTTCAAAGAATTTTCGAAGAGCTTCGTGGACTTGCTCAGGAACTGAACGTTCCAATTTGGACTGCAACTCAGTCGAATAAAGAGGGCGCGAAGTCAGATTTCATCGACATGACAAATATGGCAGAGTCTTACGGACAAAGCCACGCTTGTGACGTCATTTTGGGCCTACACAGAAAGCCAGAGTTGAAGATCACCGGATACGGCACGTTGTTCATCGCAAAAAATCGTGCTGGTAAAGATGGTATTCAATACAACATTCACTTGGACACAGCAAAGTCAAAGCTCCGTATTCTTGGAGAAGCTGACACAGAAGCTATGGAAGCAGCCAACGCATTTCAACAACAAAGTGAAAAGAAGCCTGGTGCATCAGCCGTAGCTCAACTCCGAAGCCTTTACAAGAAGACACAGAACGATTCTGTGAAGATCGAGAAGCTTGACGATGATTTTCCAAAGAAAATGGATCTTGGCAGAATCAGTCAGTAAACTTCAGCAGGATAATTTGTTAAATGGATTACAATACAGCTCTCAAAAAATCAACAGCATATTTCAAAGGTGACAAATTAGCAGCAGAAGTCTTTCTTGGCAAATATGCACTTACAAACCCAAGTGGTGACATTCTGGAAGCAACACCAGATGACATGCACAGAAGACTGGCACGTGAGTTTGCGCGTATCGAGAAGAAATATGCGAATCCTCTTACAGAAGATGAAATCTTTGGTTGGTTGAAGGACTTCAAGTATATTGTGCCTCAAGGTTCTCCAATGTCAGGCATTGGAAATCCATATCAGACAGTTTCCCTCAGCAACTGCTTCGTCATCGAATCTCCATATGACTCATATGGTGGTATTCTCAAGACCGATCAGGAAGAAGCTCAGTTGATGAAGAGACGTGGTGGTGTTGGTTTCGACGTGTCCACAATTCGTCCAAAAGGACTTGCTACTTCAAACGCCGCAAAAACCACAGATGGCATTGGCGTGTTCATGGAGAGGTTCTCCAACACGTGTCGTGAAGTCGCTCAGGGCGGACGTAGAGGTGCCTTAATGCTAACAATTTCCGTTCATCATCCCGAGATTGAAACATTCATCACCATCAAGAAGGATCTCAAAAAGGTTACCGGAGCAAATATTTCTATTCGTCTTAGCGACGAATTCATGAATGCCGTAAAGAACGACACAGAGTTCCAGCTTCGTTTTCCTGTAGACTCTGACAACCCAACAATCGTCTCTACAACTAAAGCCCGCGACCTATGGACCAAAATCATTGAGTCTGCTCACGGACAAGCAGAGCCAGGATTGCTTTTCTGGGATACCGTAAAGTCACAGACTCCTACGGAGTGTTATCCAGAGTTCAAGTCAACTTCAACAAATCCGTGTGGTGAGATTGTTCTCAGTCCATATGATTCTTGTCGTTTGTTGTTGGTAAATGCTTTGTCGTTTGTTAACAGACCGTTCGACAAGAATGCTTCGTTTGACGAAGCTAAGTTCAAGGAGTGTGTCTATGTGGCACAACGCCTTATGGACGACTTGGTTGATCTTGAGCTTGAGTGTGTTGACAAAATCCTTGCTAAGATTGACAACGATCCTGAGCCTGAGGACGTAAAGCAGATTGAAAGAAATCTTTGGGGTAAAATCAAGAATGCCTGCATGAGAGGTAGACGCACAGGTCTTGGTTTAACAGCCATCGGTGACATGTTTGCTGCACTTGGTGTTCGCTATGGTTCAGAAGAGTCTATTTCTTTGACGGACAAGGTTTATGGGCTTTTGGCAAATGCTGCCTACAATGCAACCGTAGACATGGCACGAGAGCGTGGCGCTTTCCCTGCCTTCGACTACAAGCTCGAAAAAGATCATCCATTTTTGCAGAGGGTCCTGGAAGCGGATAAGGAACTTGCTGCAAAATGGAAAAAGTTCGGTAGAAGAAACGTTGCTTTGACAACGACTGCTCCTGCTGGCTCTGTGTCCATGCTCACGCAAACGACTTCTGGCATTGAGCCAGCATTCGAAGTTGTTTACAAGCGTCGCAAGAAAATCAACCCAAATGACAAAGAGGCAAGAGTTGACTTCGTTGATGACCTTGGAGACAAGTGGCAAGAGTACGAAGTCTACCATCACCAATATGCTCAGTGGATGGAGACGACTGGAAAGACAGGCGTGGAAAACTCACCGTACTTCAAGGCTCGTGCAAACGACATTGATTGGGTGAACAAGGTAAAAGTTCAAGCAGCCGCACAGAAGTGGATTTGCCACAGCATTTCGAACACAACCAACGTTCCTAAGGAAACCTCTGTGGACGTAATCAAGGATATTTACATGACCGGCTGGGAAACTGGTTGTAAGGGTGTAACGGTCTACAGAGACGGTTCCCGTTCTGGTGTTCTCATTACAGAAACCCAACCAAAGAAAGAACCTCAGGGATTCTTTGATCGTCATGCTCCAAAGCGTCCAAAGGAACTTCCAGCAGACATTGTCACAACGACAGTTCAGGGAGAGAAGTGGACCTTCTTTATTGGTCTACACGAGGATCGTCCTTACGAAATCATGGGTGGCTTGTCGAAGTACCTTACGATTCCAAAGCGTATCAAGACAGGCAAAATCGTAAAGCACAACGGTCATGAAAATCCTGTGCCACGTTACGACTTCCATTATGACTTCGAAAAGAGCGCTGAGGATGAAACGATTATTCGTGACATTGCAGCAGCTTTTGAGAATGCTACCAATGCAGCTTTCACAAGAACCATTTCCTTGGCTCTTCGTCACGGCTCGCCTGTGCAATATGTCGTTGAGCAGCTTTTGAAGGGCTCTGAAAAAGAAGACGACCTTTTCAGTTTCTCTCGTGCTGTCAGTCGTGTACTCAAGCACTACATCAAGGACGGCACCAAGGCTTCTGAAAAAAAGTGTCCATCTTGCGGTTCTACAAAACTCATCTATCAAGAGGGTTGTGTGTCCTGTCAGGACTGTGGTCACAGCAAGTGTGGCTGACATGGAAAAATATAAGTTCGAAATCAACTTGACGGGATCTGTGTTTTTCGGAGAAACCTTTAGCCAGGTCAACGAATTTGCACACAACTACTTTTCAGGGTGGCAATATTCTCAAGGAGAACGTCCATCGACTGGTTGGAGAAAAGAATTTACTCTTGAGCAACAATCTTTCTATATTCTAGATGAACGTGCAGATTTCGTTTATATAGAAAACACTGAAACGCACATCAGGTTTTGGATAAATGTCCCTTTGGTTACCTTGAAGAGAATTGCCGTTTAATTTGATGGCTTGTAACGTATACTGACCATTATGCTTTCATGCGTATATGTCCATGCGGGCGGTAAAAAGAAGCCCAAGCTTCACAAAATCACCTCAAGCGGTACAGACGTTCTCAAGAGAGAATTGTCTGAGAAGGCTTGTCGTAGGAAGTTCACGTTCACCTTGGTACCAAAGGTAAATGACTGGCTTTCGGTTGAAGTTCTTGACGGCAAAGGCAAGACAAGCACCATTGAGGTTTTTGATGCTCTTGGAAACTTTCGTACTTGTTCTTGTAAGGAATTCTTCGAACAAGAAGGCAGTTGGTGCGTTCACCTAGCTGCTCTTAATGGCATTGAAAAACTTGGGTGGTCAAAAGACAAGGCTGTCTTGGCCTGGACGTTCCAATTTGCCAAAGAACGCATCAAGGTTCCGATGCATCCTCGCATGTACAAGACCGGAGCTTTGTTTTTCGATTCCTTACAGGGCGTTCCTAGAACCATTGGCAAGACGCCTGCTATTACCGAAAACTGGACCGGATATCAGAAATACAAAAAGGGACTCGTTCCACTTGTTACGCAGCTTCCAACAACCAATCTGCCTAGTTCGGCGGGTTTGCTTGGAAATGGCTTAGCTCTTTATCCTTACCAGGAAGATATCTTCCAGAAGATGCTTGGGGCTAAGCGTGCTATTTGCTCGATGGTCATGGGAAGTGGAAAGACTCTCACGACGATTGCTTGTTATGCTCACTTGCTTCAAAATAAACCGAAGATGAAGAAGTTGGTTATTGCTCCAAAGAGTCTATGTCTCCAGTGGATTTCGGAAATTAAGAGAGCAACAGGGATTGATGCTACGTTCATCAGGACGCCAGAGGACATAAAGAACATTTCCAGGTTTCCTGGCGTATATGTTTCTACATACCAATACACAACTCGTCACATTGAGGAGTTCAAAAAGCACGCATATGACCTGTTGGTTGTAGACGAGATTCAGTTCGTCAAAAACAATGACACCAAGACATGGAAGGCAATAGCTCAACTTCAGTCGGACTACTTCTTTGGCTTGTCAGGAACGGTTATCGAAAACAGACTTGATGACTTTTACTCAATTATGCAAATCATTGCGCCTGGTGCTCTTGGCCCAAAGTGGAAGTTCAATCACACGTTCCAGACTGTGTTGATGCTTGGTACATCCAAGGTCGTTTACACTGGCGTGAAGAACCTCGACATTCTTAAGTCCAAAGTTCAGAACAATGTGTTCTTCTATGACCAAGTTGTTTTGCCTCCAATCACTCACAACTACCTTTATGTAGAATGTAACACTTCTGAGTTGCAAGTTCATGATGAGTACAAGGAGAAAGCCCGTCTATTGATTTCCAAGTCAATGAACACGCCTCTAAGTCACGTAGAGAAAATGTTGTTACAGGCTTTCTTGTTGAAGGCTCGTCAGGCTGCCAACTGCAAACAACTCATTACTAAAAATAAGGAGCCTCGATCCAATAAAATCCAAGAATATCTAAATGTCCTTGGGCAAGTTGTAGGACGAAACGAGAAGCTTGTTGTGTTCTCAGAGTGGACCGAATATTTGGATATTGCCAGGGCTGAGTCTGATGCCTTAGGGATTAAGTCCGTAGTTTACACGGGTGCTCAGGACGTAAAGCAAAGGGACAAGGCAGTTAAGGATTTCCAGAATGACCCAACTGTGACAATCTTCTATGCCAGCGATGCTGGTGGAGTAGGTCTAGACGGGCTCCAGAAGGCTGCCAATAATGTTTTGCACCTTGAGCTTCCCTGGAATCCATCCAAGCTCGACCAACGGACTGGAAGGGTTTATAGGCTCCTACAGACCAAACCCGTAACGGCTTACTATTTGGTGTCAGATGGCACCATCGAAAATTCTATCGAAAATCTTCTGAGGTCAAAACGAGATATTCGAACTCAAACATTACAGAATTTTGTTTAAATCGGATAAGATTTGAGTCATTACTTTAAAAACAAACAGTCGGGTTCATTTTAACTGGGTAGGTAGCTGGGCATAGTTAACTCTATGACCACAACGAAATCCAAGTCCGCCTGGAAGAAAAAGATCGTTGCCAAAGAAGTGGCGCTTCTTAAGCCCATGGTCGGAAAACTGCATAGAATCAACAACTTGCCAGCAGAAACCTACATGAACAGATTTGTAGCGGCTGCCAAGAAACATGGTTTCAAGAAGAGAAGTCTTAGTTTTGGTAGAGCCCTGTTCTACCTTGGAACAGGACCAAAGAAAGTCCTCATCACCTCAGGTATTCATGGTGAGGAACGTGCAGGTCCAATCGCCTTGTTGCATTATCTCGAAAATACCCCAAAGGGTCAACTTATTGCTGCAAATAGCACTTTAATGGTATGTCCTCTTATTGGACATGACGCTTGGAACAACAAGAAGAGAAAAGAAAACAACAAAACCAACTTGAACTCTGTGTGGTATCACAAACACGACAAGGACCCAAAGACTCTTCGTATTCCAAGATATATCCAAGAAATGAAGAGAGCGATTATCAAGTTCAAGCCAGAGTTTTTCCTTGACTTTCACGAGGACACTACTATAAAAGACAAAGAGCCATACTGCTTTAGAATGAACACAAATAGAGGCATGGTTTACAATCTCCAAGGAGTCTTTGGTCTGTCAAGAAAAAAGGGCGTGTGGTCATATCCAGACTGGATTGGCACAACTGAAACGTTCGTCGCACAGACTGGTTGCTTGGAAACGACAACAATCGAGACTCCCCAATCCAAACACCTTAAGTTCAGAGTTGGTTTCGACCTGGGCGTTCTCAAGTGGCTCAAGAAAACATTAGAAAATGCAGAAGCAACATGAAAAGATCCTGTCTGAGTTCGTCGATAAATACGTCGATGTGCTTCTGTCTGAAAACGCTCCCGTAAGAAAACCGTTTCACATTCCTCTTCCTGAGGACTTGATGGAAATTTCTCGTTTGTTTCAGGCAGTGGGAAAACAGTTCGTTCTTGTTGGTGGTTCCGTAAGAGACGCTCTTATGGGAATGCCTCCTAAAGACTTGGACGTGGCAACTGACGCTCAGCCCGATGAAGTGGTTGCGGTGTTGTCAAAGAATCCAAAGTACAAAATCCTTGAGATTGGAAAAGCCTTCGGTGTTGTGAAGGTCATTACTCCACAGGGAAACGAATACGAAATTGCAACTTTCCGCCAGGACATTGGTAAAGGTCGCCGTCCCGACGCTGTGGCATTTACCAGCATTGACCAGGACGTTGCACGTCGCGACTTGACCATCAACGCGCTTTTCTATGATATTGAGAAGCAAGAAATCGTTGACTATGTTGGCGGTATGGCCGACATTGAAAACAATGTCATTCGTACTGTTGGGTCGCCAGAAGAACGCTTTGACGAAGATAGACTTCGTATTCTAAGAGCAATTCGTTTTGCAGCACGCATTGGGTCTGGGCTTGATCCAGCAACCTCTCAGGCAATCAAACAAAATAACTCTCTTGAGGGTGTCTCTGGTGAACGTATCAGAGATGAGTTCATCAAAGGTATCAAGAGTGCAAAGTCAGTTGTGACTTTCTTCCACCTCATTTCTGAGTACAACCTGTGGACACAGATTTTTCCGGGACTTATTGTCTCACGGGATTTCAAGGAATCTAAAAACGTTCCTGTTGTCATCGGTTGTCTTCTTAGGGAGAACGGATGGAAGGAACTTCAGATCAAACTGAATCAACTAAAATACCCTGCTGAGGAAGTTGCGCAAATTGCATTTTTGTCGGTATTTTTGACCTTGGAAGTAACTAATGCTTTCAAATTGAAGAAGCTTTTCAAGAACTCCCGACTCTCAAATGCGGATTTGGTCCAATTTTCCGACTTCGTTGGAAAACCGGAGAAGCATTTAGTAGAGGCGTTCATTAAATTTGAACCGTCGGTAAGTGGTGAGGACTTGCAAGCGCAAGGATTCTCTGGTAAACTGCTTGGTCAAGAACAAGAACGAAGAGAGACTGAACTTTTTAGGAGAATGGCATTGTGAGTGATAAGCAGTTAAAGATGATCGTTGAGAGTTTGGTAGAGGCGGAAATGAACACCCTTCCGACCGTTACCGTGTATTTTGACATGGATGGTGTTCTTGCAGATTTTGACACGGGTGTGTTGACTGGAAATCCTAGGGCTGGAAAGGCTCGTGAGGTTTACATGAAGATGCTCGTGAACTTTCCACAGTTTCAGCATGTAACCGATGACCAGATTCGTGCGGCATTGAAGGGTCCACAGATCGATCCTGGTCTAAAGGCTCTCAAGAAAGCCTACAACAACTTTCGTGAACTCAAGTTCATGGAAACCAACAAGGAAGGTTTCTTCCTGAATCTTCCTCCAATGGCTGGTGCCGGAGAAATGCTTGCTCAGGCAGCAGAAATGACGGGACGCAAGCCAAGTATTCTTACGGCTCCTGTGGACAACAACACCGAGCGTTGTAAGGCCGAAAAAGAGCAGTGGATGCAGAAAAACTTCCCTGGAATGTATGACAAGTTCATTTGTACCCAGGACAAGGAGCTTTACGCCAACGCGGATTCGATTTTGATCGATGACCGCACGAAATATACCATGAAGTTCGAGGGAAATGGTGGAATTGCGATTTTGCACAAGAATCCTACGGACTCTATGCAAAAACTCGAACAAATCCTTAAATCCCGTGGTTTGCCCGTCTAATTAACCGGGTGAGAGTCTTACGCGATTTACTTGAGGCTTTGGTGTCAAATGCTGTCGAAGGGCACACCTTTGACATGCACCAATTTACTCAACTCAAGAACTACAAGGAACGAAATGCTTATGCCAAGCAATCAGGTCTTCTGATGCTTGGCGCTGGCATTGCTCGTACAGCCTACGCCTTGTCTCCAACGAAGGTTTTGAAAGTAGCAACAGATGCTACTCAAAGCCAGACGGAGAATGCAGCTTTTGAGAAATACGGCAAGGATCTTGTTCCTGTTATTTACGAGCATGACCCGAACTTTGCGTGGATGATTGTGGAAAGAACTCAAACCTTCCCCACAGAAGAAGCTTTCACGTCAGCAACTGGACTTACCGAAAATTGGCTTATTCACTATGGAGACTTTCTTAAGTCACAACATAGTCGTCTTAGTCCTCAACAAGAGTTCAACCATTTCGAAAAAAGAAAGTCTGTTGACGTTGATGACGTTACTCCAACGAAACTTGGAATGAACCTTATTGAAAAATTTACCTTCTTGTCTAAAGAAGGCATTGATGACATTGACAGGTTTGATCATTGGGGAATCACGCCTGACAAAAGACTCGTCTGTATTGACGCGGGGTCCACACATGGAGATTGAAAAACTCATAGAAGAACTTGTCCAGCAAGAGCTTGACGAATTCAATGCGGTCGGCACAGGTGCTGTTGGAGCAACTGGAGGTTCTCCTCTTGGTATGAACATGCGCCCTCAACATAAAACAATGTGGTCTGGTGACAAAAAGAAAAAGGTTCAAGAAGCGAACAGCATTTCCTCCGGTGGAGCATTTTTGTCTCCAAACACCAATGGAACCTTGGCAGATGAGAACTTCAACAATTTTGGAGAAACCAGTAATCACAGAACTGACTTGCATGACTACATGTGGGCAGGAGATAAAACTGATCCTCAACCCCCAAAAGTTCGTTACGTCGCTGAGACTAGAACAAGACAACTTGTAGGTATTCCAATTCCTCAGAGTGAACAAGAAGAAGACTATCTTGAGGAAATGGTTCAGGAAATCGTTGAGAATGTTCTTGACAAGATGGGCTTGCACAAGGCAACAGACTCAGTTCGTAGAGGCATGATTGGTGGCGGTGAAGTGTACATGGATCGACATGACCATGACAAGGAACACACCAAGCAAGTCATGGCTAAAGTGGCTAAAAACCTACACAGAAAACCATATTCCCATAATCCTCCGAGAATGGGTATTGGAGGAGAATAACTAATATCATGGCAACACCTGACACAACCTTCTTAAACTTTCCAAGCACATATCTCACGGGTTCCTACACCGTTCGTAGAATCACGGATTCCGATGGTGTTGACCGCATTTACTTGGGCATCAGATATGTCCCACAGCTTCAACTTCAGAACATCAACGACGGTAGCCCTTTCCCAACGGTTATCTTCAAACTTGAACAGAATGTTGCAGCAAAAATCTGGCCTCTTATGTCCAGCTCTATCTCCGGTTCATTCTAAGGCTTGGTGTTGTATACTAAGCCGATGTTCACCAGGCTGAAACAATTTCTAAACCCCTTCAGAGAACCTTCCTACACATGGCAGTCGCTCGTAACTGGCGATTATGTCCGCGTGTTTCTAAAGGATCCAAAAAAGGTCGGGATTATTTCCGATACTCAAACCCTAACATATCAACGTTTGGATTCGGAAGATGTTCAAAGGGGATATGTGGAGGGTTTTGTCATTCGAACGGAACAGTTGGGCAATAAACCCGTTGTCATCGAGACTCTGGAATTGAACGTTGTAAAGAAGACACCTCACACACAAAAGCTGGTTACTTACCTCTTACTCCGTGAGGAAATCGAGAAAATGGAACTAATCGAGGACAAACATGAGTGAAGGATTTACGTTTGAAGAGATGGCTCAGATTCACAAGGATAATCACCAAAACAAAGTTGAGTTGATGGGCACATATGGTGGAGACATTACTCATGCTTTGTCAGCCTGGACTTCCACTACTCGTGACTTGACGGAAGATAAACTCAAGAGAGTGCCAAAACTTTTGAAGTTTTTAGCAGAGAACGAACACGAAACACCATTTGAGAAGTCTTCACTCCACTTCTTGATGACCACAGACATTGCCACTCACATTCACATTATCAAACACAGAATTGGTGTGTCAGTAAATGGCGAGTCTGCACGTTACAAGGAACTCAGAGACGACAAGTTTTATGTTCCACAAGATTGGCCGGAAGATGAAGTTTTACTTTATGTTCAACACATGGAACAGTCCTTGAGACTTTATCACGCAGCGGTCGAGCGTCTCATTGCTAAGGGATTCGAAAGAAATCGCGCAAAGGAATCTGCTAGGTTTTATCTGCCATACGGCAATCAACTCCAAGCAGACGTTATGTTCAACTGGCGTTCCTTCTATCACTTCCTGACTCTCCGATACTCGACCCATGCTCAGGCAGAGATCAGAAATCTCGCAAGAACAATGCTTGAGCTTGTGGACCAAACAGGAAAGTTTGAACTTACTTTACAGGCATTTGGCCTGAAAGACGAAAATGGGCTTTGTGCTCCATTTAAGTGAGGAAAAATGAAACTGACAAAAGAAGAAGCAATCGAGATCGCAAAGACCTATTTTGATCCCTTTGAGGAAGAGTTCATGGCCGTGGAATACGGAGATGGTCATGAAGGTTATGGTTGGTATTGTTGGGATACCGAATATATTGAAGAAGGTTCTGCGTTCCTTGGAGAATAACTCACGTTAATGCGGAAAATACAGGACACATCGATTCACGTAGCTATTCATAGTGTTCTCCAAGGTGACCATGCCTTGACAGAGAAAGTGAAGCTGTTGAATCCGTCACTTATCGACAATCCAAACTTTCAAGACGTTCTGGAAAACGAACTGAGATACTCCGTGTTTGCTTCCAAAAGAAAGTGGATTGCCGACACATTGTCAATAAATACAGGTATGACAGTTCAACTTGTTTCCTTCAAGGAAGCCATGGAGTTGTCTTCTCCTTTTGACAAAGTCTCTATGAAGGAGTTGGTAAAAGCCTACATGACCACAAAGAAGGGTTTTAAATTAAAGGGCATCAAGAAGACCAAGAAGGATGTGGAATATGTCCACAAGCTTATGAGGCACTTGGTGGACAATCCTACTTCGTCCTTGTTTCATAAAACCCTTGTTAAAGACAAGCGTGTGATGGACGGAACTCACAGACTTATTGCTTATCTTTGGGCAAAGAAAGCTAAGAAACAGGTTCCTGAGGCACTTCAGATGTTCCATTGGTTATGACCAATGGATTGTGTTTAACGTGCCAGAACTCCCTCTCAAGTGGAGGTGTTTCGCCTTTGTGGAAGAACATAAGCTTTCTTCCGGCTGTACTTGAATAAACGCCAATAATTGTAATCTCTCCAGCGTGAACAAGGTCATGACAACAGTGACACAACACCGCGAGATTGTTGTTGTCGTTCGTGCAGCGTCCGTCAGCCTGAGGAATGATGTGGTGATAGTTGATTGCCTTCTTCTTGGCAAATCCACAAATCTCACACTTTGTCTTGGCAAGCTTTTCTTGTCCTGATTTTCTACGTGTCATATAAACCTGTGAATGGCTCTGCCCTTCTTTGGATAAATCATACCTCTACATCCCTTGATTCCAAATGTGCCGCGCTTTAGGTCGCCACGTCGAGCAAGGATGACTGGATGATACCCTTCCGGGAGCAAATTTAAGTCATCATCCGGAGCCAGGATTATTGGAGCCTTCATTTGAAATGAGAACGTGTCAAGTTGAAC
>OFSE01000228.1_pt1 | contig 19019 bp, 15 predicted proteins | sample 1543261 | NCBI WGS metagenome assembly OFSE01 (sample SAMN07774225, study PRJEB24372) | wastewater metagenome | isolation source: Exp Tend VB 50WW | collected 2016-02 | reverse complement strand
GTTGTTGCTCCTCCTAGCAGAATGTAGTCTGCGTCGTCGTCGCGCCTAGGCAGGAAGCCGCAAAAACGCACACTCACACTCGTCCAACTGCCGTTTCTAGGATTATTTATTGATGATCGGCGTTTTAGAGATAGATTCAAAGATGTCCTCAAAAAATCTCCATGACGCCGGCCACTTCGTTTTACGCTGCCTTCTTTTTCCTGACCACCGCTTTTTTTATAACGCTTTTTTTGGTATCAATTGCCGCAACTTTAGCAACTTCATCTGTCGCCTCTACCTCAGCATTTTTTGTTTTTGCAGGTACTTTGGCTTTTCTTTCCTCAAATTCAAAACTGATTTTGCCATCTTTACCGCGCACCAAAAATGCTTTAAATGGACGGCGGGTTCGTTGTGAAATAAATCCAGGCAATAAATCTGTTTTCCCTGCGCCTAATAACTTCACCATTTGCTCGGGTAAAATTTCCTGCTGCAAAATAATGCGACCGCTACGGAAATCACAAGCTTTAGGTTTGGCAACGCTCTTTTCACAAACATAAGCTAAGCTCATTTCATACACATTGCTGCCACATTTCGGGCAGGGTCCCAATGCGGTATGACCTGTAAAATCAACCCCTTCACCATCTTCGCCATCGTCTTGATTTTGACCAAAATCAAACTCCAGCTTCAGATTTTTGGCTTCCTCATCCTTAACGATTTTCAACATCGCAGCAAATGGCCTACCCATTTTTGAGCGAAACCCTTGTAACGGACCAATTTCTCGTTTCTTGAGTAACTCTTCCACTTCAGCCACCTCAAACTGGCGGCTTCCAGGCGTTTTACTCATGGAAAATTCGCACTTGGTACAGGCAAAGCGCCGATAGTTTTCTTTGACGACGCCACCACAATTCGGGCATGGCGTTTGCAACGTTGCATAATCACCAGGAATCGTATCGTTGTTATATTCCTTGGCACGCTTCACAATAATTTGTGTCATCTGCGCGATTTCACGCATGAACTCTTCACGCGTAATCTTGCCGCGCTCCATCTGCGCAAGCTTGTTTTCCCATTCGCCAGTCAGTTCAGGTGAGGTTAACTCATCCACTCCCAAACCACGTAAAAGCGTCATCAATTGGAAAGCTTTCGCGGTTGGCATCAACTCGCGGCCTTCTCTCAGCAGATATTTTTCGTTCAATAATCCTTCGATGATCGCCGCGCGCGTGGCTGGTGTGCCCAAACCTTTACCAGCCATGGCTTCCCGCAGTTCACCATCATCTAATAATTTACCGGCACCCTCCATAGCAGACAGCAAAGTCGCTTCTGAATAACGTGCAGGTGGTTTAGTGACCAAGGCGTTGACGCTCAATTGATCCGTCTTGACCTTTTCACCTTTGGCAACCGCGACTAAATTGCCTCCATTTTCGGGGTCTTTTTCGTCTTGGGCTTCTTTGCCATAAATCGCTAACCAACCAGGGTTGGTCATGACTTTGCCCTCTGTTTTGAATTGATGACCAGAGACCTCGGTAATACGAGTTGTCACCAAAAATTCAGCAGCCGGAAAAAAGACCGACATAAAACGACGGGTCACCAAGTCATACAATTTTTGCTCAGGCTCAGACAAATTCTTTGGTGCTTGACCAGTAGGAATAATCGCAAAGTGATCGCTGATTTTGGCATTGTCGAAAATACGCTTATTCGGCTTCACCCAATTATTTTTTAAAATCTGCGCTGAAAACTGCTGGTAATTATGATTTTCACCAATATTTTCCAAGGTCTGCTTAACTGTCGCCAAATAGTCTTCCGGCAAATGCCGTGAATCGGTTCTTGGGTATGTTAATACCTTATGCTTTTCATATAAGGCCTGCGCCAACCCCAGGGTATTTTTCGCAGAAAAACCAAAACGTGAGTTGGCCTCACGCTGCAAGCTAGTCAAGTCAAACAAGGCGGGCGCCATTTGCGTCGCCGGTTTCGACTCTTCGCTAACATTGCCCAATTTGCCACGACAAGCGGCCACAATCGACTCTGCCGCCGCCTTGCTCCACAAGCGCTCGGCGCGCTTTTCTGGATCAGTTTCGTCTTTTTTAAATTGATGATCGAACCATCGCCCTTCATAAATACCAGCGGCGCAAATAAATTCAGCGCGCACTTCCCAGAAATCGCGCGGCACGAATTTTTTAATTTTTTCTTCGCGCTCCACCACGATTGATAAAGTCGGCGTTTGCACTCGTCCCACTGTGGTTAAATAAAAGCCGCCTTCTTTTGAATTGAAGGCCGTCATCGCACGTGTACCATTGATGCCGATTAACCAATCTGCTTCTGAACGACAACGCGCGGCATCGGCCAGCGGCAACATTTCTTCATCGGTTCGGAGTTTATGAAATCCGTCACGAATCGCTGCTGGCGTCATCGATTGCAACCACAGGCGGCTTACTGGCTGCTTGGCTTTGGCATATTGCGTGATCAAGCGAAAAATCAGCTCACCTTCACGCCCGGCGTCGCAAGCATTGATTAATGCTGTTACATCTTTACGCTTAATCAGCTTGTTCAGTACCTTTAAGCGTGATTCTGTTTTAGCAATAGGATTGAGTGCAAAGTGCGGTGGAATCATCGGCAAATGGGTAAATGTCCATTTGCCACGCTTCACGTCGTATTCTTCTGGCACAGCAATTTCCAACAAGTGCCCCACTGCCGATGAAAGCACATACTCGTCCGACTCAAAGTAATCGTCATGCTTGGTAAAACCACCCAAGGTTTTGGCGATATCATTGGCGACCGAAGGCTTCTCAGCAATGATGAGGGTTTTTGTCATATTTTATTACTCTCGTATAATTTTTTTACTTTATGCTGCAATACTGCGCATAGATGAGCATTGAACCCACAAAACGGGGGAAACATAATCGTAAGACTACCCTAAATGCTATGATTGGGTCTGAATTGAACGACATGATATGTAAAAAATCGTTACACGCATACGATTTTTACAACAGTTTTGAAATGACTTGGGAAGTTAATGCACCATCTGTGGTTCGCGTTCTTCGTCCGGCAACAGCAACTCGTCAAACATCAACATATCAGGCTCTTTGCCTTGACTCCATAACATCATTAAGACTATCACCTTCAACTTATCCAGCGGCACTGGACATTCGTTAATCGCTAAAGCGCGGTCGATCACAATCTCACGTTGCTGAGAATCAAGCAATTTGGCGGATTCTAAAAATTGTATGAAACCCATTGCTGGCGTGCCCAAAATCGCCATTTCTTGCTGCGCATAAACACGAAAACCGCTGGAGGTGATCGATTTATGGCCATTGCTTTCTGGCGTCGTCGCCATGTCATTGGTGGTACCTGCCAACACATTTAACCAGTCCAGCGCCTCTGAAATTTCTTCTTCTTCAAAGCCAACTGCGGATAATTTCCGTGCCAGAGCCGCCGCATCAGGGCACGCTTCTGGGCGGTAATACGTTTCGTAGAGGTAAACAAGAATATCAAACATGACGTTACTTTAGCCTCAAGCAGAATTTGAAACAAGCCAATAATTTGAATTTCGCTTCAAATCTTACCACTTTTATGCTAATCGTCGCACTAGACCGCCCGGTAAGCTCTCTAACAAGCCTTCTAGCTCGCGTTGCAATAATTGCGCGGTTAAATCAGCCATCGCATAACCTGATCTTTCAGCCAATACTTCAATGTGTACAGGATCAAATCCTAACGCTTGCATTAAGCGGTCTTCAGTTGTTATGTTTGGCGTGTTCGGCGTTTTTGACACTAAGGCTGTCGCTGATACTGCGGGCAATTGCAATTCTTCCAAAATATCTTGCGCAGATTCGACCAGTTTTGCCCCTTGTTTGATCAGTTGATGACAGCCTTTTGCCAATGGCGAATGAATCGATCCGGGAATTGCAAACACATCGCGCCCTTGCTCTGCCGCCATTCTGGCGGTAATCAAGGAGCCAGATTGTGCTGCGGCTTCGACCACCAGCACACCGCGTGCCAAACCAGAAATAATGCGGTTACGACGCGGGAAATTAGCCGCAATCGCAGGCATGCCAAGCGGGTATTCACTGACGATACAACCTGATTCTGCAATCAGATGAGCCAAAGCGCGGTTGCGTGCTGGATACACGATATCAATCCCGGTACCAATCACCGCCACCGTCGAGCCGCTGCCACGCATGCCGCCTTGATGTGCGGCAGCGTCGATGCCTGCCGCCAAACCAGAACTAATGGTCAAACCGGCTTGGCTCAACGTTTCGGAAAAATTTTCGGCGTGACTGATGCCTTGCACCGTCGCATTACGACTCCCCACCACCGCAATGGTAGATGCCGTCAAAAGCGCTGCGCGTCCTTTGATGTACAACAACAGCGGCGGATCAGGAATATTCAGCAGGGCGCTCGGGTAATCGGTATCGGCCAGACACAAGAGTTGATTGCCATTCTCCGTGAGCCATAGACCAGTACGCTCGATCTGTGCTGCGATGACTTCTGAAACAGATTGGGTAAGCGCTAAGGCGATTTTTTCAGACACCACTTTTCTCAGTGCCGAAAAATCTGCCTGGAAGATATTCGTTGGCAAGCCAAACGCTGCCAACAGCTTGCGCGCCGTTTCTGCGCCGACGCCCGGTGTTTGTTGTAAGCGCAACCAGTCTTGCCAAGTACGATCAACGACCTTCATGGAAAAATCTGATGCGCCTGTATTTAATTGTCTGACTTTTCAGGCGAATTCGCTACGTCACCAACATTGACTGTATCGGTGACCTGCATAATCAAGCCATATGCGACATTTTTAAAGGTACGGAAAATAAACAACTGACCATAAGTTTCATCTGGCAAACGCACCAATTTTTTGCCATCGGTTTTGTCTTTGATCAACTGCCCATGCCGCCCCAATTCGAGCACGCTGCCGACATCTAAACCTGCATCACTACCGCGATTCACACTCACGATTTGATTTTGCCCGGCCGAAGTCACGCCACCATAAATCGACATCACACGTCCGTACACTGGAATCTCAGGAATATGCGGTACATAGTTAATAATCGGGTTCGGTGGAATTGGTTTTAAACGATCACCCACCGTCATTTCCTCTTTTGAGTTCACCACCACAAAGGTATCGGCGCTATCCGACGTTTTGGCTGTGCGTTCCAGCTTGATGGTGCCCAGATACACCGCCTCGTAGGCGATTACTTTCTTGGTATCTGGATCTTTCAATGGTGTACTTGGGCGAAATACTTGGAATGAGGTGCCACCCCGCAAATCGCCGCGCACATAGGCTTTATCGCCTTTACCAAGATAAACCCGGCCTTCCTGAACGGCCACAATGCGTGGCGCAGTTTGTAGTTCATCTTCATCGACAATCAATGGTTGCGACAAAAACGGTTCAATCAAATTCGATGGAATCGCCGGAATCGCATTGCTACCCAAACCTTCAGTACGAATTTGCGGTTGCAGCCGTTGTTGGCCGGGCGCACCGTTATTGGCACCTGCACCAGCACCGAGTGCATTCCCCAAACGCAAACGACCATTGATGCGATCAAAATACACAATCTGCCCCGGATAAATCCAATGAGGATTACGAATTTCTTCCCGGTTCATGCCCCACACTTCTGGCCAGCACCACGGGTTTTGCAAAAACCGACCGGAGATATCCCACAAGGTATCGCCCTTCACCACCACATGCTTATCCGGTGCGTCTGGCAAGAACATGCATTTTGCACTCAACGCCGGTTTTTGTGTCTGCGCCAGCGCGCTAGTCACAGATAAAGCTGGGAAAGCCATAACGAGAAACAAGGCGACTGTGCTAAACTTTTTCATGAAATTTGTCCGGTTGGTGCGTTTGAGTACAAGGTTGCGCAATATGAGTCCATCTAAGTCCATCGAAAGTCGGCTTTTGGCTCATGCACGATGTGAAGCCAGGAAAACCTGTCCGCTCGTCGTTTCACTGACTATTGTGTAGGCAAAGTTTTCCTTGCCAAACTTGCCAAATTGAATCAAATTCTGCCCATAAATCCTTGAACTAGCAAGAGAAAACGCAAATTCGCCTAGTCGAATTGTTGTGAAAAGTCTTATGTCGATACTGAATATTCTTCGTTACCCCGATCCTCGCCTGCATAAAATTGCAAAACCTATCACGGTTTTTGACGATCGCCTGAAAAAACTGGTCGCTGACATGGCGGAAACCATGTACCACGCACCCGGCGTTGGCTTGGCTGCTTCGCAAGTGGATGTACACGAACGTCTGGTAGTGATCGATGTCTCGGAAAACAACGCTCAGTTACAAGTATTCATCAATCCTGAGATCACTTGGGCCAGTGAAGAAAAGAAAGTGTATGACGAAGGCTGCTTGTCGGTGCCCGGTATTTATGACGGTGTTGAGCGCCCGGCTGAAGTCAAGGTACGCGCATTTGATGTCGATGGTAAGGCATTTGAAATACACGCCGATGGTTTACTGGCGGTTTGTATTCAGCATGAAATGGATCATCTGATGGGCAAAGTTTTTGTTGAATATTTATCGCCCTTAAAACGCAATCGAATTAAAACCAAAATGCTCAAAGAAGAACGCGAAGCCGCGCGCAAAAAAGGTCGTTGATGAAAGTCATTTTCGCTGGCACGCCAGAATTTGCCGCCGTGGCGTTGCAAGCGTTGATCGAGGCAGGTTTTGACATTCCACTGGTGCTCACACAACCCGATCGCCCGGCTGGGCGCGGTATGCATTTACAGGCGTCCGCCGTCAAACAGCTTGCGCAACAACACCAAATTCCGGTAGCGCAGCCGATTTCCTTAAGGCTTGACGGCAAATATCCAGAAATTGCCAGTGAAGCGCATCAACTGCTGCAAACCACACCGCATGATGTGATGGTGGTGGCCGCTTACGGTCTGATTTTGCCTTTGTCTGTATTGACGATTCCCCGTTTGGGCTGCCTGAATATTCACGGCTCTTTGCTGCCGCGCTGGCGCGGTGCGGCACCGATTCATCGCGCAATTGAAGCGGGTGACAGCGAAACTGGTGTCACCATCATGCAAATGGAACAAGGCTTGGACACTGGCCCAATGCTGTCGATGCAGTCAATACCAATCGACGCCAATGACACCACCGCCAGCCTGCATGACAAATTGGCTGCGCTCGGCGCAAGCATGATCGTCGCTAGTCTGCGCCAACTGGAACAAGCTACCTTACCTGCCACCGTGCAGCCAGAACAAGGCGTCACTTATGCAGCCAAAATCAGCAAAGAAGAAGCCGCGCTGGATTTCACGCAAGACGCCACCGTACTGGCACGCAAAATCAGGGCATTTAATCCGTTTCCGATTGCCCATGCCAATTTAAACGGCACGCTCATCAAAATCTCACGGGCTGAGGTCGTTGATCGAGCAGCAATGACCGCGGCATCCGGTCAAATTTTGAGTGCCAATGGCGAAGATGGCGTCATAGTGGCATGCGCGGGTGGTCACTCTTTCCTGCGTTTGCTGGAGCTGCAAAAAGCCGGTGGCAAACGTTTGCCAACTGTCGAATTTTTAAAAGGCTTTGAGCTGACGACAGGCCAAGTATTCATTGCCACCAACACCACAACGGCGTGATTGCATATTTATATACTGGTACATGTATGCAATTTTAAAAAGATAAGGCGCTTATATTGTGTGCGGAATATGCCTAATCAATAGCCATACTCCCCCATTTTTATGATTTTAATAGCAGTAAACAAAGCGGTGTAAATTGATCACATTTGCACCAAAGAATTGATCTTTCCTGAGCAATAACAAATGTTGTAAACTGTTAACTTTTTTGTCGGCAACATTTTCGGCGAATTTTTGTTCATTTTTCAGGAAAAGTTAACATGATCAGCGCACCGCTTCCGAGCGATGAAGATACGCGCCTCGCGGCACTGCATGCATTAGACGTTCTCGACACCGCACCAGAAATTGAATTCGACGCGCTCACACGTGCCGCCTCTTTAATCTGTCAGGTTCCCATTTCGCTGATCAGTTTGATTGATTCTGAGCGTCAATGGTTTAAAGCCAATGTTGGCTTGCCGGGCGCCACCGAAACCCCACGCGATTTGGCCTTTTGCGCGCACACCATCTTGTCCGACGAGGTGATGATCGTGCCGGATGCGCATCTCGACCCGCGCTTTGCAGATAATCCTTTGGTCACCGCAGATCCGAAATTTCGCTTTTATGCAGGTGCGCCAATCTGCCTAAGCGACGGTAGCCGCATCGGTGTGTTATGCGTGATTGACCGCGAACCCGGCCAATTACAACCGATGCAAATCGAGATCTTGCGTTGTCTGGCGCAGGTGGCAGCCAAGACCTTAGAAGGGCGGCGCGCTAGCCGTTTGTTAGAGCAAACCATTCAAGCCGAGCAGGCAAGCCAAAGACGCTTTCAAGAACTGAGCGAATCTGCCCCCGGCGGGGTGTTTTATACCGATGCCGCTGGTGCCTGCACCTACACAAATCCCGCTTGGCAGGAAATCTTTGGCCTGAACTATGAACAATCGCTGGGCAATGGCTGGTGCCTCACAGTGCACCCAGAAGATCGGGTGCATATCCTGACTGCTTGGTCAGAAGCGGTGCGCCAAGCCAGTGAATTTAATTGGGAATTCCGGGTGCTGCGCGCAGACCAAAGCGTGCGCTACGTGCGTTCACGCGCACGCCCCGTGTTTGATGGCAACGACGTATTATTTGGCTTTGTCGGCTCGGTGGAAGACATCAGCAAACACCATCATCAGCAAATTGCATTACGCGAAAGTGAACAACGCATGATGCTCGCCGCCGAAAGTGGTGGCATTGGTATCTGGGATTTGAATGTCGTCACTGGTGAGCTCAGCTGGGATAAGCGCATGTACAGTATCTACGGCTTGCCCCAATTTGAAGGCCCGCACGACTACGCTTTCTGGAAACAAACCTTGCATCCCGATGATGTAGCGCACACTGAAATGCAGATCGAACGTGCGCTGTCATCCAAGCAAAATCTGGATACCGAATTTCGCGCCATCTGGCCCGATGGCAGCTTGCATTATGTCCGCGCCACCGCCATCACCACCTACGATAAGCTCGGCAATCCGACCCGCATGATCGGTGCCAATTGGGATGTCACACCATTACGCTCCATCACCACCGAGCTGGAGAGGCAGCACGAATTACTGGAAGTCACGCTGGCCTCAATCGGCGACGCTGTGATTACCACCGATGCCAAAGGTGATGTGGTTTGGCTCAATCCAGTAGCAGAACGCATGACTGGCTGGAACACTGCCGATGCGCTCGGGCGTCCACTCGGACAAGTGTTTCACATCGTCAATGAAGACACCCGACTGAAAACCGAAAACCCGGTCGCCACCTGTCTGGCGCAAGGCAAAGTGGTTGGGCTAGCCAATCACACCGTATTGATTGGGCGAGATGGTACCGAATTTGGCATCGAAGATTCAGCCGCACCAATTCTTGATAAGCAAGGCACAATTTTGGGCGTGGTGCTGGTCTTTCATGATGTCACCGAAGCCCGTCGCTTGTCCGGTGAAATGAATTACCGCGCAACGCACGATGCACTCACCGGTTTATTTAACCGCACCGAATTTGAAACCCGCTTACGTAAATTGCTGCATTCTGCCCATGATAGTCACGGTCAGCATGCTTTGCTGTATATCGACCTCGACCAATTTAAACTGGTCAACGACGCCTGCGGCCATGCGGTCGGTGATCAATTATTGCAGCAAGTCGCTAAATTATTTGGTGACACAGTGCGCGCACGCGACACCTTGGCACGCTTGGGTGGCGATGAATTTGCCATCATCCTTGAGCAATGCAATGCCGATCACGCTTTGCGCGTGGCACAACAGATTTGCGACCGCATGGAAGAATTCCGCTTCCTGCACGACAATCGCCGTTTTCGCATTGGTGCCAGCATCGGTCTGGTACCGATCGACATCCGCTGGTCCACCCCAGAAGCCATCATGCAAGCCGCTGATACTTCTTGCTATGCAGCCAAAGAGGCGGGGCGCAACCGCGTCCATGTTTGGTTCGATACCGACGCTGCGATGCGCACCCGGCACGGCGAAATGCAATGGACGACGCGCATCGAGCAAGCGCTGGATGAAGATCGCTTCATCTTGTACGCACAGCGCATCGCGCCAATCAATCCGCAGCAAAACCAGCATCCCGGCATTCACGCCGAGGTATTACTGCGCATGGTCGATAGCGATGGTAGCTTAATTGCGCCCGGCGCATTCCTGCCAGCCGCTGAGCGTTTTAATCTGGCCTCACGTATTGATCGCTGGGTGGTACGGCGCACCATCGCCTGGATGTCGGCGCTGGAAGATATCAATCAAATCAGTAAATTAAGTATCAACCTATCAGGGCAATCGATTGGCGACCGGGCTTTTCATCGCTGGATGTTTGAACTGCTGCACCATGTCAAACCCGAAGTGTGCCAAAGCTTGTGCGTTGAGATCACCGAAACCTCAGCGATTACCAATCTTGCTGATGCGGCTCTGTTTATCGAACAGGTTCGTGCGTTGGGGATTCGGGTGGCGCTCGATGATTTCGGCGCCGGCGCTTCGTCATTTGGCTATTTGAAAACCATGCAGGTCGATTACTTAAAAATTGACGGCCAATTTGTCCGCAATCTCGTCTCTGATCCACTCGATGAAGCGGCGGTGCGCTGTTTTGCCGACGTGGCACGCGTGGTCGGCGTACAAACCGTGGCCGAATTTGTTGATCAAGCCAATGTGCTAAAGCGGCTAGGCGAACTCGGCATCGACTTTGCGCAAGGCTATTTACTACACAAGCCAGCGCCACTTTCTGAATTACTGGAAGTGCTGGTGTAAAGAGATACATTATACTGTCACCAGTATTTTTTTAAGACGTCCGTATTACGTGCGGGAATCGTATAAAAAATATTAAAAAAGTGGCAGTATATTATCCTAGAAACGGCAGTTGATCGCTAAAATTTACCAATAAGGTCTTGTTTTGAATCATCCATTTCGTGTTCTAAACGTCCACCATTTTGGTGGCAGCGCTACAAGCGTGATTGCCCATTTTTGCGGCTCCCTGCCGTTGTTGCTCCTCCTAGCAGAATGTAGTCTGCGTCGTCGTCGCGCCTAGGCAGGAAGCCGCAAAAATGCACACTCACGCTCGTCCAACTGCCGTTTCTAGGATAATAAATCGCGGGTCCCACACAGGTCTTGGTGTCAGTAGCGCAAGTTATTTTAATGGTTGGAAAATAGTACATCTATTTTAGATGATGATTGTCATCTATTTTTTATATATTACACCCATCATCTATAATGTCAACATAAAGCGAATACATGGGGTAACTGAAATGAAAGTAAGTAAAGCAGAGGCAGCACAAACCAAGGAGCGGATCACCGAAGTTGCGAGCCGATTGTTTCGTGAGCTTGGGTTAGAGGGTATTGGGGTCGCCGAGTTAATGAAGGCAGCCGGATTGACGCACGGCGGTTTTTATCGCCACTTTGCATCGAAAGAAGAATTAATGGCGAGTGCATGCGCAAGAGGACTTGAAGGATCTTTGGATGCTGCTCATCTAATCGTCGAGCATCATCCTAAAGATGCATTATCTGCGATGGCATCCGCCTATCTCTCTTCCGCCCACCGTGATGTGCCGGGCGAAGGATGCGTGCTGGCGGCATTAGGTGCGGAAGCGGCACATCATGGTGCTCTGGTGCGTGCTGCAATTACTGAAGGTGTGCGCCCGATGATCACCTTATTAATGCAGCTATTGCCATCGGATATGTCAGAAGACACCAAGCGTCAACGCGCAATAACGATCTATTCGAGCATGATAGGTGCGCTAGTGCTGGCACGTGCAGTCGATGATGTTGCGTTGTCAGATATGGTATTGACATCGGTTCTAGCGTCGATCAGCCATGCGGATTTGCATTCTCAATAACCAAGGGAGCTTAATCAATTGCATGAAGGTCAATATTCAGGTCAATACTGATGCCCAAAAATTTATGGGTAGGTTAAACCTCTGACTAGAAAACGCTGGCTTGAATATGTCTGTGGTCGCTCACATGGAAGCTATCGGAACTCTGCTTTCACGGCACAAGTGCGGACAAAAAACTCATTCTAGCTTTCGTTATTCCGGTGGGAATTTCAATCGCGAAAAGTGACGTCCATTTAAAATGGCACTTCGTTCAATTTCTGCCGCCGATTTTAGCCAAGCCTTTTGCTCAAGAAAAATGAGGAACGCGCGCGTGCTCACTTTACGGCAGTTGTCTGGCAATAAAAAGCTAGCCCGCGCAATTTTATGATCTTCAAACAGAAATATACCAGTGGGCGGTGGATCAATTAGTGCGAAGTCATTCATGGCTTCTTGTATTGCAAGCTCGCCCAAGTTTGATTTTTTTTGTATTGTTGATCCGATCGTTTGCATTTGCTGGTAATGTTTGAATGTCTTTGTTGACACTACTTGCAAACGGTTGTGAGTGACCCATTTCGAAATCATTTCGCTTGTTGGTGTAGGATTGCGCGTTACCTCGTGCAATACCATATCAACTATCGCTACAGACCATCCAGGTTTGAGAAGAACATCTAGTGCATTAGCATAGGCCAGCGTAATGAGTGGTCCAGCATCAGGGAGCAGCAGGACGGCGGTTGGATTTTTCAAGTGTGTCTCAAGATGCTAGTGCATGCAGACTCTCAACCATATCTTGTGTGGCCGCATCAGGTAAACGGGGCATAGGTAGATGTGCTTGTGTCATTAGCAAAAATAAATCTTCGGCGCTGTCGATTCCCAATGCAGCCATTGCGGTATGGTCGTCAATCCGGCCTAAAGAAAAATCCAGCAAGGTTTTGAAATTTTGATTGCCAGAAGCTTCCGCTGCTTCAAACGTCTCTACCAAATAGCGCAATTCTGCATTGAAGATGGCGTTAATCGACGTTTCCGATTTGGCCGCAATGATCTTGGCACGCTTGAGTAATTCTCGATCAACGGCACCAGTAAAGTTGACTGTTTCGGCCATAAGATACTCCTAAGAAATATCATGATAAAACACATTAATCAGTGTAGCACATAATTATGTGTATTATGGTGATCATTTCAGATTGACCGATTTAGCTGAAATACAAACAGAGCCGACTACCTTCTTCTTTTTAGTCAGAATTTAAGAAACGAAAAATCAGTTACATCAAAATAATATCGTAATGCTCCTGCGGAAAAACAGTTTCTACCTGTAGTGAAATAGGTTTGCCGATAAAGTCACCCAGCATTGCCAGATGTTGTGATTCTTCTTCCAAAAACATATCCACCATTAGGAGGAAGGTACTGGTCAATCGTGTTTTGCATGTTTTTCCTGCCACGCAGAGAATTCCAGAGGTCTGATACCAAAACGAACGGCATTCCCTAGATGCAGGGTCTTGAATTCTGCAAGCGCCAATTCGATGAAATGACTCTTGTCAGCATCCGTCACAGTGGCGGGTGTTCTGGCACTTACCGTTGCGTCGGTGGCGGCTTCATCACTGCGAACGATGGCAGCAACAACCTCGGTCAATGCTTGCCGATAACGGAGACGAAAGATGTCTGGTGGCACTAGATTTTGTTTGACGGCGACATACTGCTGACAAGAGCGTTCATATGCCCAGACGAAAACATCGCGCAGAAGTTCGATGCGGTTCAACTCATATACGCCAATCATGGCATCTACATAGGCCTGCTGTGGCACGTCGATGAAAGACAGCGGGCACAGGTTGTGACAGATGAAGGGGATATTCGCAGCAAGTCGAGATACCCGTTTGTTCACGTCTTCAAATGGTTGCAGGTAGGGCAGGTGCACCATCAGGAAGAAAGCTTGCTCAAATGGATCGTGAATTTCCGTCGCCATCTGGATGACGATGCCAAATAACTCTTCAAGTCGTTGCGGTAAGGCTACAGGTAAATATACGCTGCCCCCGATCTCCACCGCGCGGCTGCGAATGCGGCCGCAAGCCGACGGATCGGCCATCAAACCATCGGATAGGAACGCGTGCAATGCAATGATGGTATCCGTGCTCAGGTTCGCATGTTCGGGGTCACGTACCAGATACTCGATGGCATCTTTGTGATTCAAGATCATTTGAGTTTCCAGCGCATCCTTACCTTCGGCAGCCTGGCCGTATTCGATCAGCCGTTCCGTATCGAGTCGGCTGTAGGTGTTGCCTTCAAGCTGCGACGATGCCCATGATAAATCTATCAATAGCCGATTCAGAATGTCGCGGGCAAAGGTGCCAGCAGGCGTCTGATCTGCTGGTGAGCGCCCCAACGCGTGCAGTTGATTGCGCAGATTTTGGGGCAGGTACGCGGTTTGATTGGGGTGATATTGTTCAAGAAATCCCAGCTTGTAGCCGACCGGGGAGCGTAGCTGGCGAGGCTGGCGCACGTAAGCCTTGATCTTTTCACCTTCTGGTGAGGTAGGAACGTAAATTTCTGCAGTAGCGTGCAGCGTATCATCAGCTTCTTGAATCGATGCATTTGCTTTGATGGCCTGTACGGCACGGTGATAGCGTAACGCACGGCTTCCTCCGCTGGTCTTGATACGGTCTTGTTCAATAAGTGAGGCCAGCCTTCGCTGCAAGGTGCGCCGTGGCATGTTATCGCCGATGGCTTGTAAAAGTGCATCTATGCCAACACCTTCATGGTATAAGGAAATCAGTTCGACGAGTTGGTCTAACTCTTGAAGTAAGATTGATTTTGGCATTTTCTTCTCTACTTATTACTGATTCAGCCATTATCACGCCAAATAAAGTGGCGCGCAAATGAATTCGTGCCACTTTATGCGCCAAATAAATGTCGCGAAAAACATTCATGTGTGTGCGGCGATCTTCAGAAAAGCGTCTTGTCGCTAATTCTAAGGTAATCAAGTATGGAGGTTGATTGCCATATCCTGTGTGGCCGATTCAGATAAGCGAGGTATGGGAAGATGTGCTTGTGTCATCAATAAAAATTAATCTTCTGGGCTGTCTATTCCCAATACTTTCATCTCGGTAAGGTGATCAGCGCGACAAAAAGAAAAATCCAAACAAGATGTTGACATTTTGATTCCCTGATGATTTAAACAGCCTTGTAAATCACATCAAAATAATATCGTAATGCTCCTGCGGAAACACAGTTTCAACTTGCAGCGAGATCGGTTTGCCGATGAAATCGCCCAGCATTGCTAGATGTTGCGATTCTTCTTCTAAAAACATATCGACCACGACTTGTGATGCCATGATGCGGAATTCGCGTGGATTGAATTGTTTGGCTTCGCGTAGCAGTTCGCGCAGGATTTCGTAACAGACAGTGCGGGCGGTTTTGACTTGGCCTTTGCCATCACAGGCGGGGCAGGTTTCGCATAGGATGTGGGCGAGCGATTCGCGGGTGCGTTTGCGGGTGACTTCGACCAAGCCCAGCGCGGAAAAGCCTGACATCGATAATTTGGTGCGGTCACGTGACAGGGCTTTATTCAGTTCGGCTAATACGGCGGCTTTGTGCTCTTCATTTTCCATATCGATGATATCGAGAATGATGATGCCACCAAGATTGCGCAGGCGCAGTTGGCGGGCGATGGCGTGGGCGGCTTCGAGGTTGGTTTTGAAAATGGTGTCGTCAAAATTGCGGCCAGCGACAAAGCTGCCGGTGTTGACGTCGATGGTGGTCATGGCTTCGGTTTGATCGATAATCAGATAGCCACCAGATTTCAGATTGACCCGACGCCCAAGGGCGCGCTCGATTTCTTCTTCAACGCCGTATAAATCAAAGAGCGGACGCTCGCCGGTGTAATGTTGCAGTTTGGTGAGCACAGAAGGCGTGTAGGTGTTACCGAATTCTTGCAGCATCAAAAAATTTTCACGTGAATCGACCTGGATGCTTTCGGTGTCTTCATTCACAAAATCACGTAAAACACGTTGCGCTAAATTTAGATCCTGGTGTAGCAGAGTGGTGACTGGCTGGGTCTTGGCTAGCTGGGTGATTTTTGCCCAGGTACGGCGCAAATAATCGATGTCGGTTTTTAAATCTTGTTCTGATGCTTCTTCGGCCATGGTGCGCACGATGAAGCCGCCTTTGTCGTCTGGCTGTTGCAGGTTTTTGACTTTGACGCGCAGTGCTTCGCGTTCGATTTCGTTTTCTATGCGCTGTGAAATACCGATGTGTGAGTCTTGCGGCAAATACACCAGCATGCGTCCGGCAATCGAAATCTGTGTCGAGAGCCGTGCACCCTTGGTACCGATGGGGTCTTTCACCACTTGCACGGTCAACGATTGGCCGTCATACAGTAATTTTTCGATGGGAATTAGGGGGGCGTTATTGCCCGGCTCTTGTGGCCTTGCGTCCCAGATATCGGCCACATGTAAAAAGGCAGCGCGTTCTAAGCCAATATCGATAAACGCTGATTGCATGCCGGGCAGCACGCGCACGACTTTGCCTAGATAAATATTGCCAACCAGGCCGCGCGATAAGGTTCTTTCGATGTGGAGTTCTTGTACTGCGCCTTGGAAGATGAGGGCGACGCGTGTTTCTTGTGGGGTGACGTTAATTAAAAGATGTTCGCTCATGGTTTAGGGTAGGTGGATGCCGACGTTTTTTAAGAGCGCACAGGTTTCAAACAAGGGGAGCCCCATGATGCCCGAATAACTGCCGCTGATGTGACTGATGAAGCGCGCTGCCATGCCCTGAATGCCGTAGCCGCCCGCTTTGTCGTAAGGTTCTTGCGTGCGGCAATACGCGGTGATTTCTTCCTGGCTGAGTTTGGCAAATGTGACTTCAGAGGTTTGTATAAGGTGAAAATTATCGTGTAAATGATGTACCGCCAAGCCGGTTAGTACCTGATGGGTGCGCCCCGATAATTGGCTGATCATGTTGACGGCCTCATCGAAATCGCCGGGCTTGCCTAGAATTTTCTGGTCGATCACCACTGTTGTGTCTGCCGCCAGCACTGGGCGCGGTGGCAAGCGTCGCATGTGCATGAAGGCAGAGGCGACGATGGCTTTTTCTTGCGTGACGCGCGCGACATAATCGATTGCCGCTTCGTTTGGTAAAACCAGCTCGGTCACGTCTGGGCCGCGTGGACTAGCTTCGCGCGATAGCAGCAAATCGAATTCAATATTAATTTGGCGCAACAACTCACGCCGACGCGGGCTTTTTGATGCGAGATAAATTTTGTTTTGGTGCACGCGCATAGTCAATCAACCCCAATTACCTTCAGAAACCACTTTATCGTAATGTACTATGAAGTGTGCTTACTCAGGCTCTCATTATCCCGATATTATTTCAATATTATTGCGATGTTATAGCGATGTTATAGCAATGTTATTTAGATTTTTTTCGTAAGCTTGAGCAGACTGACCCTATCATACTCGATGATAAGGATGATTTTGGGTGATCGACCAAGCGCGGTAGAGTTGTTCGGCCAGTAAAACACGCACCATGCCATGTGGCAAAGTAAGGCTGGAAATACGGATTAAGGCATCGGCTTTCGCCTTGAATTCGGCGTCTAGGCCATCTGCGCCGCCAATTACAAAAACCACGTCGCGGCCATTTTGTTGCCAGCCGAGCAGATGTTGGGAAAGTGCCACGGAAGTCAGGTCTTTGCCGCGCTCATCAAGTGCGATGACGTAGGCATTTTTAGGAATCACGGCTTCAATTTTAGCGCGCTCTAACGCCATCACTGTATCGGCAGTTTTACTGCCAGAGCGCTCGATCGGTTTGATCTCTTTGAGCGACACCCGACAGTCAGGTGGCATGCGCTTTGCGTATTCCTGAAAGCCTTCTTCGATCCAGCTTGGCATTTTGTGCCCAACGGCGGCGATGATGAGTTGCATGTCGATGGATGGTAGGCGCAGAGTGAAATGCAGTGCTACGGCATGGCGATGAACGTGGTGTTTTTCATCGCCATGCCGCTTTATTTAACCGCTTTATTTAACCGCTTAATCAAGCGCTTTATTCAGCCGCTTTTTTACGTGTTGTGGTGCGTTTGGCCGCGGCTTGTTTGGCTGATGCACTTGCAGTTTTCGTAGCAGCGACTTTAACTCTAGCACCAGTCGGGATTTTAACCCGTGGTTTTTTCACCGTGGACGCCGCGCCATCTGTCGTAGCAGTGTTAACTTTCGGCGCACGTGGCTTGCGCGCGGGCTTTTTCTCATCGTCATCAAGCGTGGTTTGAATCGCCATCATTTCAGGCGTCACCTCAGATGGCGCCGCTTTACTGCGGCTAGCCCGTTTTGGTTTTTCACTTGGCATGATTTCAGAGGCACTGGCCAAACCTTTGGGCGCACGTTTTGCAGCGCCCATTTTGACTTCTTTGTCGCCCCAGATTTCTTCCAGACGATAGTAAGCGCGAATCGCAGGTTGCATGATGTGAACGATCATGTCGCCCAAATCCACCAGTACCCATTCGCCCGTGACTTCACCTTCCATGCCAACGATTTCGCCGCCATTTTCTTTGACCTTATCGCGAACCGAGGCGGCTAATGCCTTGGTTTGACGATTCGAGGTACCAGAAGCAATTGCAACCCGATCAAACAGACTGGTCAATTGCGTCGTATCGAAAATTTTAATGTCTTGTGCTTTGACATCTTCGAGTGCGTCAAAGACCAAAGTTTGTAGTTTTTTAATATCCATAGGGCTGCTTATTTGTATAAATGATGTTGTTGAATATAGTCTAACACCTTCGCTGGCGTTAGGAATGGTTTGGCTTGTCCCTCGCTCTGGCGCTGATCGCTGGCATCTTGTTTCAGTTGGGCACGTAACTGTGTGGCAGAAATATCCCAGGCCAAGTCGTGGCTCCAGTAGCAAACACCAGCAGCCTGATTTTTGAGGCTGGTCAAATCAGCTTGATAGTCTTGCCACATTTGCCTGACTGCAGGATCAAGATGCGCGGTATCGAGCTGATAATGAGGGCGTGACACCACGCACAGATGCGCCACATCTAGCAAAGCGCGCCATTCTCTCCAGCTCGCCAGATTTTGTAATTGATCGGCACCCATTAGCCAGACGATAGATGCTTTTGTACCAAGTTCGCTGCGTAATTGGCGCAAAGTATCGATAGTGTAACTGGCGACGCCCTGCGTTGCACGTTGTATTT
>OFSE01000227.1_pt1 | contig 19019 bp, 25 predicted proteins | sample 1543261 | NCBI WGS metagenome assembly OFSE01 (sample SAMN07774225, study PRJEB24372) | wastewater metagenome | isolation source: Exp Tend VB 50WW | collected 2016-02 | reverse complement strand
AACAAATCCGCGCATCACCAGGTCTCGGTTGGCCTGCTTTTGAGCTATAGTTGCTGCTGTATCGCCCGCTGTAGCGAAATACTGTTTTGTTGCGCTATCAAACTCAGACGGCGAGATTGATGCCCCCGATTCTCTCCGTAGCACAGCATTTACAAAGTTTCTTTGCGCTTGCTGGACTGATTGAATATCACCCGATTGCAGCCAGCTCGGGAGCTTGGACGCTCCTCCATAGACCAGGGGATTCATACCTGCAATCTTGCTGTCCATACCCGTGAGAATTGCATTTGATTGTTCGATACGATTTGCGTAGAGAGCTGTCGTCTCCTGCGCTGCGGTTGCTGGTTTCTGGGGTGTTACACCCATTGCTTGAGACTTCGTGGTTCCATAAGGAACACCAAGTGACTGTGCTTCTGATACAGAAAGAAGTGAATCGCTAGAAGTGGCGGGCTTCACTATTTGCCCCGCAAGCTTGGCAACGTCAGCTCGATAGGTAGCGCTCATAGGGTCAAGAGCGCTTATCTTTGCCGCGATCTGCGGCTGTCCGTTTGTTATTGCAGTTGTAGCGAGAGACTGAGCGTAGTTGAGATTATTCTGTTGACTTGCAAAAGTCTGTTGAGACTTCAGTTTCAGAGCATCAAGAGCTGCCTGTTGCTGTTTGTCAGCGTAGTCGTAGACTGCTTTGACTAGGTTTGTTTGATAGTCATACTGCGCCTTCGCATCCGCAGCGTGAATTTGGAACATGGCATCAAAGTGCTGTTGTGCCTGATTTAGAATGGCCTGAGAATTGGTGAGATTTGCTTGCGCGACGAGTGCCTGCCCCTGTAGACCAAGCTGTTTTATTGCCGTTTGACGATCAATATGTGCCTGCTGACCTATCGTATTCCCAGTAGTGCCAAACGTATTCTCCTGAGCGAGCTTGGCGGCGTTACCCTCTGCGGTAATACCCTGCATCTGTGCATTTAGTGCATCAAACTGTTGCTTCGCTAAGTTATATTCGTTCGTCTTCTGGTCGATACCTGATGAGGCATAGTCTGCCTTATAGGTATCAGTCAGAGAAGGCGGTTTTGGCAGTGAGGCCAGATACTGCTGAAATAGGTCAGGCATTGCAGAAGTACCTTCGGTGCCAGTATTAAACTGTGTACGTCCAAGGGCTGCATTCTGAGCATCGAGTTGTGCTTGCGTGAGTGTCGGGATGTTCCCAGCAAGCATCGCGCTCCCACCAGCAACTGCGCCGCTATAGGGATTACCTGGGCCATATGGGATAGCGGGTACGCTCTGCGGTTGTAGTGACTGAGGAGTGATTGGGCCATAACTTATACTTCCAGAATTGCCACCACCTCCGATGTATGCCTTCGCAACCGCAGCTCGGTCTGCTGCTGAGAGCCCTGAATCTATTTTGAGTGGTGCTACAGTTGCCATATTTATTATTAGATTAGCACACTATATTTGTAAGCTTGTCCACAGTTATTGCATACATAGAACGTACGACTTCCCAGTTACGCCACCCGTTCCTGCAATGCCATTATTCCCGGCTTGTGCAGATCCGCCTCCTGATGCACCACCTGCACCAAGGGCTCCTGCCGTGCCACCAGCTACAGAGATGATGCTTGTGACCGTTTGATCGCATGAGGAATAAACCAAAACGATGATTCCTCCTGGGCCACCTGCACCGCCTCCGCCACCGCCTCCGCCTCCGCCTTCATTCCCTGCGTTGGTAGAGCCCTGCCCGCCGTTTCCACCATTGCCACCTGCACCACCAGAAGCCTGGCATAGTGCATTAGTATTTGAAGCAACAATAGTCTTTGCGAATACAAATATGAAACCGCCAGATGACCCACTACCACCTCCGCCACCGCCTCCGCCTCCAGAATCAGTCCCATTTCTACTACCACCTCCACCTCCACTACCACCCCCTGAGCCGCCATTCGCGCCGTAACGGGTCCATACGCCAGATATCCAGTTCGCCAGGGTCCTCAGTGGAAACAGATCATGAGGAATGAGCGACGTGATATTCGCACTACCGCCTGTACCTGCTGTTCCTGCTGAAGCACCAGAGAACTGTGAATTACCACCACTCCCTCCGGTACCTCCCGCGCTTCCATCAGAACCAAGCCCGTTGGTTGCTGTCCCACCATTTGTACCGTTATTACCTGATGAGGATGAGGAAGGATCGGCTGCCCCACCCGCTCCACCGGCTTTTCCTGCGGGTGCAGCGGGTACCGTCCCAGCCGCTACAGCGGCCCCTGCGCTTCCAGCAGTCCCCCCACTAGCACTAGCACTATGAGCACCGTTACCTCCGGCCCCACCTGTCCCCCCCCCATTTCCATTGAACGAGATTAGCCCTGTCCCATTTCGAGTCAGCGTACCGCTCACGAAAATCATATATCCGTTTGGATTGAGAGTGCATCCGCTTGAAATAGTTACATCAGTGAAATACGTGTCACGCTGCAGCGAATACGTGCTGCTAACCTTCGTGAGGAATGAAAATGTATTTGTTCCATCAAGTACCACAGCTCCATCTGACCCGTCGCCATATAAAGCAGGAGATGAAGCGGTCTGAGCGTTGACACTCCTCCACACGTTATTTGTGTAGTCATAGTAGTAAATCGCCCCAGAAGATATCTCTAATGCAAGTCCGTCTCTGAATGTCTTAGGAGTCCATGTCGGAGTACCGCTGACCATATTTAGATGCCCGAATATCGTTTCGAGCATCACGCTTACATCTGACCCGCCAAGCTTCGGTTCGTCGTACTTCACATCGATAGTGCCACGTGGATCGGCCATAGCTTATTGTTCAGTTGATACCCTATCGCCATACACTTCGATTCGCTTTATCTTCACAGCGCCAGAAGTGAAGTTGACTACAATGGATAGTTGCTCGTCCGCTATATAAGCTCCATTAGGGTTAAGCTGTACGCGCCGTACACCACCGTGAATTGCATAGCTACCCACCATAGCGGTGGATGCCGCGGTGTCTTCATCTACCTTTAGCTGAATGCTCATAGCGTCGCCTGTAGCAAGGGGTTCTCCAAATACGACATCGACACGTGTAATTCTATATTTATCACCGAGTGGAATGTATACAGTCTGGGCTGACACACTAGTCGAGCGTGTAGTCGCATTGAAATCATAGGCATAAAGCTTCGGGCCATCAGTGGCGACATATACTCTTCCGACATCTAGATCAGATGAGATAAATGTAGGCGTCCCAACCAGTGTTGGTATCTTGAAATGTTTGAAGTAGGCTGCGGGAGTATCTGGTGACAAGCGACCGAACGAATCAATAGTCGTGTCTGTCGCAAATAGAAGTGCGGAGCCGTTGTAGACACAAGCACGGCTCGTCCCATAACCAGAGCCGACATCTGACATTGTCCCAAATCCTATGAATCGCGAAAATATCTTTCTAACACCACCAAAACTCACTTCATAAATCCCGTACTGTCCGAACACATAGGTGACATTCCCGATTTTCTGTAGACCATAGATAAAAGGGTCACGTATATCCCACTCGCGAGTCCATTGAGACGAATACAAGTCCCAGAATATGATTTTATTCTCTGCGAAGGTGTTATTGCCTGCTATATTTGTTGTTGTCGCTATTACAAGATACGTTCCATCATCACTGATTGCTGAGACTTTCAGTCTTTGAGGGAAGTGCAATAGATAACTAGCACTGTCTGCCGCATTATGGTCCGCAGAACCCATACCGTTGTCCAGAATACCTCCTAGATAACAATCATTACCGTAGTACACATTGCCATTAAACTGATGTACTGGGCGGATATTGCTGGTATATTCCGTATACGTGTACACGCTGTCATTCCAATGAGAGTCAGCTGACGCTGGGTGATCATTCCCAGTCATATCATATGTTCCAATAGAATTAGAGCGCCAATAGTACAGTCGCAAGGTTCCTCCTGCTGGCCCCCATATTGCCATTCCGTTCCTAGGGTTCGATATAGGATTGGCAGACGCTCGGTCAATAGCATCAGATGCTCCTACTGTCTGATAATAGAAGTGCCCAGAATTGCCCATCATCCACATATATGCAGTACCAGATACGATGTGGCTCGCGCCACATATAATCGAATCAGCAATATATCCTGAAAGGTTTACTGAGCTTGGGCCAGCCTGTAGCAGGCCGTTTTCTACCGATGCAGTACCGCCAGCGTCATAGAGCGGTGTCACCCCGTCTGCGCTGAAGAAGAGACCGCCGGTCTCGCTATGCGCACTTGGAGCGATTCCAGTGAGAAACTGCTTGCTGGATAGGGAGAGTAACTTCATTTGTTGTTTTGGTACCCTGGTGTCATCCTGCCGGGCTTCACGGGAGCAAATAGGTGCTGACCACTTTGCGAACCAGTAGTGGTTATTGCCGTACCAGCTTGTGAATTTGCTTTACTCGTTGCGAGCTTAAAAGTGTCAGGATCGGTAGAACCATCACTGTATGTGCCCTCGATGACGTAGTAGTAGGTGTCTACCGATAAACCTGTTGGAAGAGCGCCCGTAGTGGTAAGTGTCACCTTGTCGCTTGTCGATAGTTGATGCGTGTCACTACTAAATACGCCAGGCGCAGCAATAGTAACCGTGCAAGGGCGATAGTTTCTTATCCCAATCCAGTCATCTGATGCCATAGTTTTTGTTTAGGTGCTAATGTGCCCTGTCCTAGCCCCGTAAAGGGCTAGAGAGGACAAACTAGATTTGCACCCAAGTAGCGAAACAACTCCCCGAAGGGCTGAATGTCCCTGTACCACCTGACATACCGACGACGAACCACGTATTAGGTCCGAATGTCTCCGCAAGAGCACCGCCACCTGCGGCCGTCCTGAGAGAGATTACTTCTGACGTTGCATTTGCTGCTACCGAAGCAGAGCCAAGTGACGTAGTAGTCGCGAACGCCGTTGCAGACTTTGCAAGACGTACGGTTGACGCTGTCGTTGAGGACACGTCGAGACGGATACCGCCATATACGAGCGTACTTGTCGCTGCTGGGCTTTGAATTGCACATACAGTGGTTGTCGCCTGTGTGAGATTGCTATTGCGACCGCCCCAGAAGCGTACCCCACCATATGAGAAGTACGGCGAGGGAATGTCTGGGCCAGATAGTCCCGCAACCTGCACAGGAACATCAGTTGATTCGGTGTGTCCTGTGAAGAAGTAGGTGACACCCGCAGTCACTACTACGAGTACAGAAACTACCGTGATGAGGAGCTTGTTCATGCAAGTCGCTTATCCGTGTAAGTAATCTGTCCAAGCATCAGATCGACACCACCGTTTAGAACGTGGATATCCTCCGGTGTGGTGGCGAGGTCAGAGAGCTGCTTGATGAGCTTTGTCTTCTTCTTCTCCCACTTCTTGGGATTGCGATAGGCATATGCATTCAAGACAGCGGCGTACTTTTCCTGCTCTGGGTTTGCCCAAGCACCAGAAGTCGGCTTAACGACGAGCGGGAGTTCAACAGGACGAAGCAGCATTGGGTCGCCTACCTCGATACCGTCGGAACTTCCAGCAGCTGGTGCTTTAGGCACAACCGGCAGAAGTTCAGTGAGCGCTTTCACTGTATCTGTTGGATCGTGTGGGATACCAAGCTCTTTCAGATTTGAGATAATTTCAGATTTGATCATTGTTTTACATTACTCTTCGGCGGGCGGATCGGGAGCCTCGACGGAAGCCCCCGGTCTCCCCGCCGAAGCGGGGTTAATAATATTAGACGAGGGTAATGTCAACGGTGACGCCTGCCTTCTGTGCCCAGAGCTTGAAGCCCACGAGGCCAAAGACGACAATTTCGCGTCCTGTCTTGCCAGACACAGGCTTCTCGTCGTACTGCATCCCACGAGGAGATGCGTAGGTGGCGGCATTCTTGACACCGAATACACGGTGTCCTGAATTCGTCACTGACGTTGTGCCAAGTGTCGCGCTGACGAACGTACCTGATCGGACGACATAGATATCCGTTCCGAGAAGGTGTCCTACCTTACCGTTGTTGATAACGGCGTCGGCTGAATTGAAGCCGTTGGTAGCACCAGCGAGTGTGACTCCACCCATATCCGTGTTCTCAAGAACGATGTAGTTGCTTCCATCAATACCCTGGTACCCCATTGTCTTAGCTCCGAGATCGGAGAAGATCTGAAGTACGTTTGCAGCGGTAGTGAAGCCACCGGCTGGGGTGCTGTAGGTGCCAGTACCGTCTTCACAGAGATTATTCAGCACGAACTTGTCGATGCCGAAGGCCACCGCATACATCATGTTGTCGAGTCGCGACTGGGCAACGTCGAATGATGCGAAGAAGTCTTCGTGTGCGAAGACGTGCTCTGCGTAGATGACTTCATCAGTCACTGTCAGAGCGTCATCGGTAATCGTCCAAGCTGTGACCGAGTATGTTCCGGCGACTGCCTGAATGGTTGCGGTTGGCTGACCGCCGTATGGATTCTGAATGCGCTTAAGGTCGGAATTATCTACCGAGCAGATTTTTTCGCAGACCAAAGCATTTCGAAGAACGTAGTCGTACTGACTCTTAAAGTACTTATCGCGTTCCCCGTAGGTTGATTGTGTGTTCAAGGATTATTGTGGTCATAACCCCGTCGAAAGCTGTGACACTATTAAGTATATAACCCGTCGATTACTTCTTCTTTCCACCACGTCGTGCCCAGAAGAGTGCCTCCGCTTCCTTAGTGCCTGCCTCGGGTATTTCTCCCTGTGAGGCTCTACGCAGGATTTCATCGTCTGAAACCTTTGTTGCCCCAGGCCGTGCCGTCCTGATATTGGTGGCGTGCTCTGTCTTACGATGTTCTTCACGCTTGGCGAGTATGGCTTGGACCGTCTCGTCCTTAATGGCTAGCTTCGGGTCTGTAATACTCAGAAGCTTCATCGCCTTTACTACCTCTGGCACGTCGTCCTCGTGGACTTTAGTGTAGAGATATGCGGCATCCATCGCTGAAAGATCATCTGAACGCACGGGTGGTTGAACTGGAGCTTGCGGATTGTGTTTTTTTAGCTCACCTTCCGCTTTCTCAGCTCGGCGCTTCTGATTCTCTGCTACTTCGAGTGCCTTCTTCTCCTTTTCAGCGAGAGTAGAAAACTCACTAGCAAGAATCTCTTTGCGTTTGTTATCTATCTCTACAACCTTTTCATCGTCAGAAAGATCTATAAGAGTAGTTTGAAACTCAGTGTCTGCGTCGAGCTTTTCTTGAACTAAGGCGTCAATGTCCATTTTGTTTAGGCTGGTTTGTAGGTGTCCGCCTCACCGAGATAATTTAATAATCGCACACACATGACTTTCCGCAACTTCACTTGTGGATAACTATTTTGAACTAGACTTACTTGTGCGGACAATCTTCTGCGCTGGTGTCTCCTCGACCTGCATCGCTATTAGTTTGAGATAGGAGAGCTGTGATTCAATGTGCCTCACAAACATATTCCTACTAAGCAGGCCAATACCCAGCTCATCAATTATCGTCGTCGGATCATAGCCAATGTCTGGAGCTGGGCCGTCCGGATTGTCTAGAAGAGTAAGCGCCTGCCGCGTCATTCTGATTGCGGCATTCTTATAGGAGATAGCTTGCTGGATTGTGGTCGGAGCTTTGTCGAATACCATAGATTCGGCTCCTAGCCATGTGTCCTGAATCTGACCTATAGGGGTTTCCCGAGTGATCGTCGGCAAGAAGCGTTGAGAGAATATGTCCTTGAGCTTATTCCCCTTGAATGCACCGCGTACTAGCTCCCTGTCCTCCTGCGTAGCAAGTCCAAAGAATACTGCGCGGACAGCCTGTAGTAACTTCTCATCACACACACTCTTGATAAGCTTTACATCCTCTTCGTTCAAACTGACTGGTTTTTGTTCGTTCATTTCCGTCGATTAACTTGTAATGCCTCCTGCGGGTGGTGCCGTCGAAGGGGCTTGTATAGGAGCTTGATTAGGTTTTTGCGGCGGGACAGGTGCTGGAAGGGCGTTGTACTCAAGTGGGGACATAGCGCCGCTCAGCTCTAGTACGCGGCCCACGATTGCTTGTGCCCTCGGGTTGTTCGCAAAGCCAGGGTTCACTACTAGCGAGAGAGTGGTGTTGAGTGTCGTCAGCATGTTGCGCACATCCATACTCTCACCTGTGACTTCGACTTCTACCTCCCATTCAAGATCTTTGAACTGATCCTTCCACGTCTTGCTATCAAGTTCGGATGGTTTGAAGAAACGTCTGTTGCCTAGATTTGCCAAAGAATCACCAATAGAGACTGCGTACTCGGCTTGCAGACTTTGCTGTATCTCAGGCGAGATAGGTTCACCCTTGATTACTTTATCGACGAGTGTCTTATTTGTGCGACGGATTGCTTCGTTCTTTATATAAATTCCATCTATACGGTCAATCTCATGCTGATCGAGTATTGCGTTTATCTCGTCAGAGTTATTCATCCTTGTCTTAAGGAATGGCAGTATGCGCTCACGGAGCATTGCATCAATCTGTAGACCCTTGTTTTCAGTCATCAGCTCAAAGAGCGAGTAACTTTCCTGCAATAGGGCCTCTGTCTGTCGCCATGCGGTACCAGACTTAGGAGCCGCTCCAAGCATGGCCTCAGATATGCCGGTGATCTCGTTTCCTAGTCCCTTCCACGACGTGGAATAAGCCTGCCATGACACGACAGCATCAGGACGAGCATTATTGACTTGCTCTAGATTCATTCCCTCACCACGAGAGTGCATGAGAATGTCACCAGTTTCAATATCTGTGAGAACGTTACGCCCAACGAATCGTTCGTCAGCGGTTTGGAAAAGAAGCTTTGACGATAGGTCGAGAGTGTCCTTGATAGCCTTAGCAGAATGGTTCACCATCCACTGCGCTTGAAACAGGTGCTCCACCGCTCCAATAGAGAGTGTCCGACCGTCTTCCTTAATGAGATGGGTGATCATGTACGGACTCTTAGCTTCTCGTCCGGCATAGACGGTGCAATCGTCGAATTCAGTCTTGCGGCCATTGCGTTTACCAACAAAAGACACAACGTGCATCTGTTGTGCATATGTATCTTCGTCCTCTTCTTTTCCAGTCAGAAGAGAGAGGGGCAGATTACCGTGTACCTCGTAGAGCTTTATATAGCCTGATTTATTGTCCTTTCTTTGGCGGTCGAGATTCTCTCTTACGCTTGTAGCATTCAGAAGTGCTGCAACAGCTTCAGAATCATATCCATGTGTCGATATCCGCCCCTTAAGTTGAGCTGGGGTCAATTCGATCACCTCTATAACTGGATTCGCATCGAAATCTACACTGTCACAAATGACCTGACTCCACGGGACCACAGATATATGCAGGGAGCCGTCGCTTTTGACAAACTTCACCACGGCGGAGCCATAGCGTGCTAGTGCACGGCCCCATTCATTAAGAAACATCCCGAAGGCCTCCCGACGCATCCAATCACGAAGAAAGATAGTGGCGAGAAAAGAATCAATCCAGTCTGTGGCTTTGGTAGCAATTATTTGTACATTCTTTCGATCTATATCAGTCGCGCGAAACCATACATTGACTGCGGCCGTGACTATATTGAAAAATGGCTTCTCACGATCGAGACCATCGAACTCGCCAGAGATGTGCTTCGAGTTTATATATGCTTCGATTGTCTGGAGAGTCTCATATTGCTGGAATGAAACGTAGCTGGAAAGTTGTGTATTCCCGTTGGTATAATCGTCCTCCATCCGCCGCACTATTTCGCAAACGGTGTCTTGTTGCATTATCTGCATAGTAGCAGACAACTTGTGTCAAGTAACTCTTTACGCCTGTGTATAACCATCACTTCGAGCTGTTCGCGTGCTGGCTGTTCCGTGTCCGACTGAACCGCACCTCCTGCTCCTGTATGATGCGATTAGTTGTTAGATCGTCCTGACCTGACGATTCTTTCACCAGCTCGAAATATGCTCGCATGATGAGTGAGTCACCTATATCGGGCGAGTGGCCGATCTGCTCCTTTACCTCATCTTTCGGCTTCAGACGCTTACGTGCCTCGCTAGATGGGTCTTTGTCCCGCAACAATGCAGTAAGGTCCTCAATGATCGAATCACGGAATCCCTCTGCCTTAAACGCTATTTTGCGTTCGTTTATCAGCTCGGCGAGCTTCCAGCCGCACTGGGCCTTTAGGTTACTAAACACAGTCTTTGGGACTAGGAAGTGGTCCACCTTTGTCTGGCGCTCTCGGATTTGGCTTGCTGTTGGTATGGGTGTCGAGTTGGCTGTAAAGCCTTTAACCCCGAATAGGTTGTCTACTACACCCCCACCTATCCCGTCCTCATCTATGAGGATATGCGAGTATGGGATCTGATTCGCGGCGGCGAAGTCCTTAATCTTCTGCGCTGTTATATCAGTGGCCTGCTTTTGAAATTGCTTCACAGCAAAAAGCTCTAGGCCATCCCAGAAGGAGAATATGGTGCTGTCGCGGCCCATACGCGCAACATCCACCGTGAGATAAGTCTTGTTGTCGCTTATGACAGTGTTGGTAAATGCGTCTGTAAGGGCATCAAAGGAAATGAGCGCATCCGCATCCTCGTCGTAGTCCCAATTTCCTTCCCATAGGCGCTGCCGACGCACTTTGTCGCGCTCTGATCTAAGAGTGTTGAGGTAGTCGGCCGGGAGATATGTGTTGTCGGTAGCGAACGCCTGGATATAGTGGCGAGAAGGAGCAAGTAGTCCCTTGGCCGCAGGGTCTACAAAGTCACGCTTCATCCAACCCTTCTTCGGATTCGCAGTGATAAGCAGCTTCTTCTTGAGGTGGTATTCCTCGTTCTTCCAACGTCCTATTGAAAGCCATAGGTTGGCCTTCGCCGCCTCAGCAATCTCACCACCTTCTTCAATCCATCCTCGGGTCATTTGCATCGAGCCGAAGCGCTCGAACAATGGATCGCTCGGTATCTCTTTACAGGCAAGTAGGAATACAGCCGACCCATTCTTCAAGTAGAAGGCTTTGTCTTGACCGTTGTAGGAGCCATAGTCTTCTAGCTTGATTCCCCACTTCTGATGAACCTCATAGATCGTTGGGATAGTGAACTTCACGAGGTCGTTAAGCTCTTGGCGTGCAATGAAGTAGTGCGTCCCAGGGTAGATATGAGCATCACCAAAGATAAGAGAAGCGCCTAGGAATGATTTGCCACCGCCCTTTGCACCACCGTAGAGAATCTCTTCAGTCTTGTCGTCTATCCATGCTTCAGCTGCCCTGAGCTGTTTCTCGTTTTTAGTTAGAAACGACAGCTCCATCTTTTTTGATGACCATTCCAGTAATCGTTAGCTTCTCGCCTCCCGTCGTAAGGTCAGTCTCGTGGCGGTCACGATAGTCGGCACTGAAAGCATTCTTCAAGTAGAAGATAGCGCCGGTAGGAGAGTTGCCAGCAAGTCGTTGAACCCATGAGTTCTCAATCATGGCATCACAAGCTTTTATAGCGTCAGATAACTCAGGCTTCTTTCGGTATTCGTTATACGTCTCGCGGGTGATACCTAGCCAGATGCAGAGACCGGCTTTATTCGGCATCGTTCTAGATTTTTCGCAGGACTCAAAATATGCAGTTAGCTTGTCGGCTAACTCCTGACCAGTAGTGTATTTCGGCGGTCGGCCCCCTTTGTGCTTTTTATCCGCCATAGTTTCGTATTCGGCTTTTGGCCTGCCCGAACGTCAAGGACAATCTATAGCCACTGGATAACGCTAGAGACATATTGTCTAGAGCCCAGCCTAGAAGCTTCCCTACCACACCGTTGTCCTTGGCATAACGGTATTGCTCACCATAGGCAGCAAGCTCCTGCTCTTGTCGGAAGTCCTCATCCTCTAGATAGCGTTGCCACCAACCAGCCGAATCGCCACCTTGTTGCTTCAAGTGAATACTCTCGTGGTGGAGTATGTCCGGTGATATGTCTTTACCCGATGGGTTGTATATACTTCCATCGAACACATAAGTCGCGTCGGCTGGATCAGCTAAGACCACTCGGATGAGATCTATGTTAGGCGGATAGCTATTTACGATCTTCATTATTGACTCTTAATTGTCGTTGTGTCCAATATTTACAAGTGTGCTCTTTGTGATGTGATTACCATTCATATCGACAAACGTGACATCTGCGAATACTTTATCTTCCTTCAGGCCTATTAGGTCAACGCCATATCCGTATCCGTACTCCTTGGTTCTATTCTTTATGGCCGTGAGACACTGCTTCCCGCTAAAGATTACTCGACCCATTGAGACATCTTGAGGAAGAATAGTAGCGGCTAGGTCTAAAGCCCCGGTAGAACATATATGCAAAGTTGAGCCGTCTATCGAATATGTAGTTATATCTGCTGGTTTCGGTGCTGGGATAGGGTCAGTTGGTACTACAGGTTCTGGAGTCTTGGGAGGTTCTGGTGTCTTAGGTGCTGGGTCTACCTTCCCGACGATTGGGTCTGCCGTGAAAGCTAAGAGCATATTCACGAATACATTGGACGGTGCGCCTACTGATGCCTTTATGACTGCGATAAGACTTTCTGCCTGAGTGACCGTGATGCTAGAGAACTCAGTGATTAGCTGAGTGAAAGCGGATGCTGGTGTCTCTGGTGAAGATTGGACTACAGCGATAAGACTATTGGCCTGTTCGGTCGTGAGCGGTGCGGCAAGAGAGAAACTAGGGATAAAGAGAGACAAACCTACTACGAACGATGTAATGGTTGTTTTCATACCTTCACAGTAGCAAATCCTGGGGAATCTGCAACTGGCAGGAGTGCATAACTACAAATCAAGAAACGCCTTAGCAATGATGTAGTACCCGATTATCAACAGCTTGCCTAGTATCATCCCCACGACAAAACCATAGAAAATACTCATAGCTACAAATCAAGAAACGCCTTAGCTGGGTGGGGTTATTCTAGTCGGTTGCACTTTTGACTTTCCGTTATAGTAGATATTCTCAGTTGTTTTTTCTCTGTTCTTTGAAGATAGCAGAGATGTCTTTTGTACGGAGTGCAAGGGAAGAATGTCTGCGGGGGCAGAATACGATGATACATACACTGGATACGGGCAGTTCCTAAACCATTCCCAAAACTTCTCATAGTTTATATCGTTCATTTGATACTTATCAGTATTCTCGTAAGGTGGATCGCAGTATATAAAAGATTGCGACAAAATGGTCTCGTGAATTGACTGAATAAACTCAAACCAATCCACTGAATCTAGTCGCTCTAGTTGCTGTAGTTGCTGTAGTTGCTCTAGTCGCTCTAGTTGCTCTAGTCGCTCTAGTTGCTGTAGTCGAAAGCGACCCAATACCGCCTCCCTTTCTTTGAATGCTTTTACTAACTCGATTCTTTTTTGTTGATTTTCTTTATATCCATTTTCCATCAAGTATTCGTGCGCGGTTCTTTTTAATTCCTCAATGTGCTTTCCAAACATATAGCTTCTTTGGTTGTTACCAAAGCTCCAGATAGTTAATACATACCCCACATACCAGTCGGGGTATTTGCTAGGATTATCCCGAACATCAGTAAACTTTTCCCTTGAAATCCAATCAAACCACACCTTTTTTATCTCTGCGCTTTTGTTATGGAGCATTTCTTTGTAAAGAGCGATAACATAATGATTCAAATCATTCGCTAGCACTTTGAAATGTGAGTGTTCAAGTGAGTATGCAGATACCGAAAATCCGCCACAGAATGGATCTATAAAATACTTTTTATCTCGCTCTCTAGTAAAAAGATACTCAATGAGCGATAGTATCTTTTCTTTAGAACCCTTATAGGGTATCCCGTAATGCTTCTTCATATTCTAAAGTGTGTGCAAGTCTCGCAATTCCATCACCCTTTGGAAGTAGTCGGGCTGTTCGGGTAGCTCTGCCATCTTCGCTAGAACGTCCTCGATCTTCTCGATGACCTTCGACTCGTTTACGGTTGTACCGTGGAAGCGTGCGTTCTGTTCGAGGATGAAGCGTGGGTATGCCTTGCCGTACCTGCGCACCAGCTCTTCAGCGAAACGATGACCGGCTGATGCGCCACCCCAGGCGTTGCCGTTTCGGGACTGAGCGTGCACATTCCGCTCGTCGAACTTAAACATCCCATTGCATACAGAGTATGCGTGGTAGTGACCTGCGTCTGTATCGTGCCAGTCAGTGATTATCTCTCCTGAGTCTACAGTTACTTTCCAACGATGAAAGTCACGGATGCGGCAATAATCTGAGACTAGCCGCCATAGACGCTTCTGCGTCAGTCCACTCCCGTGTACCCCTGTACTTGGTATCGCCTTGAGCCACGGGGCGGTGGATTTCTTCTTGCGCGGTTTACCTCCGCTCATTCCAGTCGGTTTACGCTTCTTCATCTCCCTTTCAAGTAGTCTGAGTGCACTTCACACTGATGCGCACCGAGAGAGACATTCGCGTACATACTACCAGTTGCCATGTGGCAGTCTGGTTTACCTGCTGGGTTTATAAAACGGCAGAGCCAAGTGCGGGTTTTCATACTAGTTTGCTTTTTAAAATGATGTTGGCGATATGGTCAGTGAGTCGCTCGCGTTCGTCTTCTATTTCTTGGCGGCTAGCAAATCGTATCGTCCCTTTCACATAAAGAGCATCGGTTAGCGGATGGCACATTTCGTGCACAAGAGTTGGTATTACATCCTCACCTTCTTTCCAGTCTTTTACAAGGTCGTCACTATATTTTATATGTATCGACTTGTAGGGGTAGCTGTTTCCACACTCGGCACTCGCTTCTTTGTTTTGCACCCCGTATCTGATGGTAAGCGGAGCGTAGTCCTCCACTAAAAGAATCTTGGCAATCTTCTTGAGAATGGGAAGCGCGTAAGCTTCAAATCGTTTATGGTCAGGATTCGCCTTCTTCATATTTCATATCATAACCCACTTGCACCCTTTAGTTTCAGGTTTTCCCCAGCTCTCTTGTTAGCGATTCTCTTCACTTCCTTGTGGTGAGCTATGTCTTCTTGTGTGGTGTGGCCTGTGGAGTATCTTCTTGTCATAATCAATGGTAAAAGCCGCGCTCTCTTTTAGTTCTCTTAAAGAAGGATGTCTATGTATCTCATACCTCGGCGTGTCCGGCGAACCCTCTTGCCCACTTGTTAGCCCCTTGTACGATAGCGAGTCGTTGACCTTCAAGCAGTTTATGGTTGTTCCACTTTATCAGACTGGTTACTTTATCAGTGAATGTTATCGGGCAGAAACTCGTTTGTAAAAGCGCTCGTACTTCATTATCCTCGGGCTATCCCTTCCAACTCAGTGTCTCTGAGTGAGTAATGTCAGCGACGCGCAACGAGAAGATCCCATACCTCCCAATGCTCCCTATGAACTCCCACACGGCAATCTATGAGATTATCAAAGTGCAACAAAAACAGAAAATCCGCGGCCTTGCGGCTACGGATTAACTGCCCTGCGATTAGGAACGAACGCGCAAATCGCTTCGCTCTCGTTCCTAACTACAACTACCTGTGTATATCCTAATCGCATACGCCCATAATAGCAAGTACACGGGAAATGCAATAGGGGATAGCTGTGGACAGTGGATAACTATTTATCGAAATCAAGAGCGAAGTCTAGGCAGTTACGGACTATCTGGGCTTCACTGCACTTTGCTCGCTTTGCTTCTTTTCTGATTGCTACCTTTTGTGCGCGACTAAATCTCACAAGCAATATTTCTGGGTATAGTTTTGGCATACGAAAACAATAGCACGATATAGCGATATTGCAAGCAGTAAGTTATCAACAGGTGGCGTGATATGCACTTGCGTGCGATATCGGGGTATGGTAACTTGTAAATAGACAGCAGACAGCGACAAGGTTTGTGAAAGCTCACCTACTCGCCAGTCAAAGTCGATTCTCTCCGTTAGGGGAGATAAGTACAGGAGGTTGGGTACATCCTCGCATTACCCCTAATACAGACGTGTCCCTCTTGTGCTTGTCTCCCTTCACAGGGAAATTAACAGAACAATAGCTTGCGTGCTGTTCTCTAGGTTTATATTGAAGTGTTTTTGAACGATTCACTTCCCGTTGTCGCAAGCGCGGATAAACCTAGAACACAGTAAAAAACTATGACAATCAAATACTACAGCAACGGCCCCGACGACCAAGACGCAGAAATACTCTCAGTCGAAGAAGAGTACGACATTACTGAAAAGAAAGACGAAGATAATATCTACTAATATGGACGAACTAAACAAAGCACTCGAAGAATTGCGTGATGAAGTTAGAGGTTTACGAGTTGAAATGCTCGAAGCACTCCGAATGATTAAAGAGGTAACTGACGAGCTATGATTTTCGAAAGATTCATCATCGGTACAGCGTTCTCGGTTGTAGTAGCGATTATGGGGATGGCACTTTATCTTCGGGTATGAGAGGGATTATCCCAGACACCATACTTCGGCTGAAAGCTAAAAACTTCTGCCCGAATATGGAGCATCAGATACTCCAAGAGGAAAACGAGAGAAGCTTTCTCGCTTGGTGCAGGGAAGATAACAAATCAAGCATCGAAGGGCTCCCGAGTCGGTTCCTGTTTGCAGAAAGACAAGAGAGGTGGTTGAGAAATCTATTTACAAGTCTTATCCCATAAATATGGCAATCTATAAGAAACTCCTAGAGTTCCAAAAGCAGAATATTGTTATCAGCAAGGACGGCAGTAACCCACACTTTAAGTCTAGCTATGCGACCTTGAACGAGGTGCTAGCAAAGGTGAAGACACCGCTCAATGATATGGGGGTGGTTATCTTGCAGGAGCCAACGATACTGACAGACATTGAGGGTGGTGCGACGCACGGTCTACGCACAAGACTAGTAGACACGGAGGATGATACGAGTATCGAGTGCTTTATGCCCTACGTGGACGCAACCACAGCACAGAAGCTTGGAAGCTGTAACACGTACAACCGCCGCTACTCGCTCGTCACTCTCCTTGGCCTTGAGGACGAGGACGATGATGGTAACGTTGCAAGCGCACCAGCGTATGCGAAAGGCAAGGCGGCAAAGAGTGAAGACAAGCAATTCCTTGAGAACGACCTCGATTTCTAGGATGTATGAGACTCGCTATCAGAAAGAATAAGGCAAGGGTAGCAGAGGAAGACCCAGAGTATATTGTTACTCAGAAGCAGAGAAATGACGACGACACCGCGTATGTAGAGGTGCAGGTCGGCACGGGACATAAAGAAGCGTGGCCGATGGGAGGAGAGGAGGAGACGGTGATAGTTCTAAACGTAGAGATTACAAAGAGCACTTATTCAAGGAGATAAAAACAACTACTATGCCAGAGAAAAAGGAGACAGTATTTGCATCAGGGTTTTACTTCGAGAAGCCTAAAGAGGGTCGCCCAGACTTCATCAAAGGTCGTATGTCTATCAAGGTAGAGGACGCGGTGACCTTCTTGCAGACTTACAAGAATGCCAAGGGATATGTAAACCTAGACCTATTGAAGTCCCGTGATGGGTCCAAGCTGTACTTCACGCTTGACCAGTGGGAGCCTACGAAACCTGCTACAGAGGACGTAGATACAGGTCAGATTCCATTCTGAGTCCTATGGAGCTAATAGCTGACCTATTCGGGAAAATCAGGACGGCATTGCCAGGCGGTAAACACCTAGACGAGAGGTCTGAGCTGGTGAAATACTTTGCCCAGAAGCTCGAACGCTCTCCGAAGATTATTGGCGTGCGCCTCGCCCACTACACACTCTCGGACCTATACGCCTTGAAGTCGTCATTCAATGATCGGCTACAGCGGAATGGAAAGGACACAGCACACAAGTACTGGTGGTGGGTGACTAAAACTCACGTATGACCCAGTGTGATTTATGTATCCTAGCTCTCGCGCAGAAAGGTGGATGGCGCAGGGCGTATGAGCTTGAGAAGTACGTCGTAAACGGCGAGATGTGTGGCTCCGAGGTCGATACAAGGTTATACGAGGTATTCGACAAGAATGTAGCTGACGCTCCTAGTAAAGAGGTACAGCGCATTATCTCTGGTGACACATACACCATTGAGACTAAGAAAGATGGAGCCGAGAGATGGTGGCGAGCTTATCTATCCGCCAAGAAGCCCATTAGAAAGCTCATAGACATAGTCCTACCCGACGGCACGCGAGCAAAGCGTGAGGTATGGGAGAACGTGCCAGTAGAGCCAGTTAAAAAGCCCGTGCTCCGTACAGACAGGCAGAACAGGGCAATGCACCTCTGGTTTACCCAGCTTGCTGAAACACTAAATGCGGCAGGACTCGACCAGCGCAAAGTCCTAAAGCCGAGTGTCTCAATCCCTTGGACTTCTGAGGCCGCGAAGGAGCAGTTATGGCGACCGATTCAAGATGCAATGTACAAGAAAGAATCCACGACCGAATTGACCAAGACAGAAGTAGGAAGAGTCGAGGAAGTGCTCACACGACATTTGCAGGAAAAGTTTGGAGTAGAGATACCACAGTTTCCTCACTTCGAGACAGAAGAGGAATACGTGCTTGATACTCTGAGATAGTTTATCCCCAGCCATACTATTGCATAAGGCGTACAGGTGGCGTACAGTAACTATATGAAACACAAATATAACCAGGAGTTGCCAGTAAAGGTTGAGAAAGACCTAGATGCTTATATTGAGCGCATTAAGAACATCAAATGGTTCAATCCATCACCTGACCTAAAGAAAGAGACAGTGGACACAGCCGTGAAAGCAACACTATCGGATTTCGGTGTAGAGGCATCCATTGAATATAGGTCACTAAAAACAGAAGCCGACTTTGATGCGGCTTGGGATGCGGCTCGGGATGCGGCTTGGGGTGCGGCTTGGGGTGCGGCTGATATTCTAGCAACTCACACCAATACCTATAAGCTCAAGACGCCATTTCTTCGCCTCGTAGACTTGTGGGAAATGGGTATGTATCCGTGTGGAGTAATTGACGGGAAGTTTGTTGTGTATTCGCCGATTGACTTTGATGAACCGAAAGAGACCGTAGCTGTTCACGAAGTACTTATTGATGGCGTAGTGTATGTACCAAAGGTATGAAGACAGCACGAATACACATCAGATGCACAGAGAAAGAGAAGAAGCAGATCGAGCGACAGGCGAAGAAGGC
>OFSE01000226.1_pt1 | contig 19143 bp, 16 predicted proteins | sample 1543261 | NCBI WGS metagenome assembly OFSE01 (sample SAMN07774225, study PRJEB24372) | wastewater metagenome | isolation source: Exp Tend VB 50WW | collected 2016-02 | reverse complement strand
TTCGGTGAAATTGACTGTCGTTAGCATCGTTTCTGGCCAGGTTGGTGCCATGGGGTGGCGCGAGATATTTTCGTGTTCATCGCAAAACTGTTGCGTGTAGATGAGGCGACTGGGTTTGTACATTTCTAAATACGCTGCGCGACCATACATGGTGACGTTGGAGCCATTGGTCATCATAAAGAATGAGCTGCCACCTACGCGAATATCGGCGCGAATGTAGAACATGGTAAAGCCCGTTGGTGGCAACCATTTTGCTAGGTGTTCTGGCAAAGTCCACATGTCGTACATGACATCAATCGGCGCTTCAAAGCTGCGGTTGATGACAAAGTTTTCTTTGTTGGCGATCTGTTTGCTTAAATACTCTGCGAGCCTGTCCCACGTGGCTTCGCCGCCAGCCTGTTTGATGAATTTGCGCGTTTCTGAGGCGGCTTCTGGTGTTGCCAATGCCATCGTCATTTCCATCTGGGTCTTTTTGCCTATCGCTGAAAACAAAACAGTGACGCGAAACAATGGTGGGCTGGTTTCTGTGGCGCCGTGGTCATACACTAATTTTTTATGTTGTTCGACTTCGAAGTAGGTCGCGATGTTTGGGTAATCGGTGCCATCTGGGCCGTGCATGGTGTAGCGCCATGTGCCACCGACGCGCAGGTCCTTGCTATGTGTGGTGAGCGTGAAACCACGCGGCCCCCACCATTGCGCCGTTTGTGCTGGGTCAGTCCACGCTTGCCACACCAGTTCGACAGGCGCGTCGTATAGGCGCTCGAGATGAATTTCATTTGCTTTTGGTTTTGCGGACATTTTTCTTGCCTTTCTTTTCAGCGGTAACGGTTTTGAGGTAGACCTCAAGGCGATCAAAACTTTCTTCCCAAAACACGCGATATTGTTCAACCCAATCTGCCGCCAGCTTTAAGTTCTCGCCATTGAGCTTACAAGGACGACACTGCGCATCGCGCGATTTGGTAATCAGCCCGGCGGTTTCAAGAACTTTGAGATGTTTGGTAACAGCAGGCAAGCTCATGCCATCGAGAAAAGGTTTTGCCAGTTCCGACACATTTGCCTCACCAAGCGAAAGCTTAGCCAGGATAGCTCTACGGGTAGGGTCGGCTAATGCCGAAAAAGTTAGACTAAGCTGATCTTGCATATAATGCCGATTGGTTAATTAACCTAATGGTTTAATAATAGAAGGCGTTGACTGTAACGTCAAGGGATTTTGCTTTGCGCACTATTTAAAAACACAAACTAAGGTAAAAATTGTAAAAAAGCGGCAGTAAATGAATTTTTGATGTTTTTTATTATTTAATTTGCACATCAGATCTTTTTCATTATCCTGCAACAATTTTTCTGATTGACCTTTTCGTCTCTGCTAGACAACCATGATTTTTTGAAACGAGAACGCTTGATTCGATGAGAGTATTTCTTAGGAACGATGCCACTCTTGTGAGCAATATTCTTAGGATTAGTCTACGAATTTGCTCAAGTTACCGCGTTTTTGGTCGTAAATAAGGAATTCCCTTCATGGAGAAACCTTATGGCTATCTCAAACGACGTTACCAGTATTGCGAATACAGCATCGGCATTATCCGATGCTCGCACCAGCCAGGCGATCAGCGTTGCGGTGTTAAAGCGGGCGATTGATGTCAGTGCCGAAAGCGCTACGGCGTTAATTGCAGCGATTCCTGAAGCACCGAGTGTGCCGAACCTGCCCCCTAATTTAGGGCGCAATGTGAATACCACAGCTTAATGTGGTAAAACATTATCGTTTTATTTAAAACTGTTCATCATCGCGCAGATAGCGCCATTGCCCTTCGGGAATCGCACCTAGTTTTACTTTGCCAATTCTGACGCGCTTTAAACCCAATACGCGCAAGCCGACCATTTCACACATGCGGCGAATCTGGCGCTTCTTGCCTTCTTTTAAAATGAAATTGAGTTGATCTTCATTTTGCCAGCGTACTTTGGCGGGTAATAATTTTTTACCATCCAGACTCAAGCCGTGATTCAGCATCCGTAAATCTTTTTCAGGCAGACGCCCTTCGCCATTGTATTGCACGCGTACTAGATATTCTTTCTCGACGACAGTATTCTCACCAATGAGTTGCTTGGCAATGCGGCCATCTTGGGTTAGCACCAGCAGGCCAACTGAGTCAATATCGAGCCGGCCAGCGGGTACTAGGCTGCGCAATTGAGTTGGGTGAAACTGGTTCGCCACTTTATCTTCGGACCAGCGGTTTTCCGCTTTAATCAAAGTAATCGCGGGTTGATAGCCATCTTCGGCCAGATTACTAACATAGCCGACGGGCTTATTGAGCAAAATGGTGACGCGCTTTGATTGCTCGGCGGCTGCTTGGCGCTCGACCGTGATGCGCTGATGCGGCAAAATTTTGGTGCCAAGCTCGGCAATCACTTTGCCATCGACGCGCACCCAACCACGGGCGATCCATTCGTCGGCTTCGCGGCGCGAGCAAAGCCCTAATTCAGACATGCGTTTGGAAAGGCGAACTAATTCGGTCATAGAAATTTGAAAATTAAAATACGGTAAAAAAAGATTTAGATGCGCAAGGCATCGAGCAGATCGGTTTCCAGTTGCAGTTGCAGGCGATTGCTTTTTAATGCTGCGCCATCGACTAAGAAGACGTCTTCCACTCGTTCACCCAAGGTCATGATTTTAGCGGTGTGCAGATTGATTTTGTATTTGGTGAGCACATTGGCAATTGCGTACAATAAGCCATTGCGGTCATTTGCCGAAATCGACAGTAGATGATATTGACCGCGATCATCAGGCCGCAGATTGACAGTGGGTACAATCGGAAAGCTGCGCGAGAGTCGCGATAGACGGCCTTTATTCGGCGGTGATAAGGGTTTTTGCAAACTCAGCGTTTCGCTCAATTCGTGTTCAATTAAGCTGATGATGTCGCGATAATTATCGGCAAAATTTGGCTCGATGACTAAAAAGGTATCGAGCGCGTAGCCACTTTTGGTGGTGTGAATTTTGGCATCTAAGATGCTGAAATTTTTACCGTCAAAATAATTGCAGATGCGCGCAAACAAATCGGGTTGATCTGGCACATACACCGTCACCTGCAGGCCTTCGCCAATCGGTGCGAGCCGGCATTTGACGACTGGTGTGGTGCTGTCGATGCGGTCATACAATGTGCGGGTTTGCCAAGCGATATCTGACGCATCGTGGCGTAAAAAATAGGCGATGTCGAGCTGCTGCCACAGTGCTTCGTGCGCATTGTCAGGCAAACCTGCCAGACGTAGGGCGCGTATCGCTTGTTCTTGCCGGCTTTTCAGTTCACGGTCTTTGGAGGGCGATTCACCACCTAAAACACGTAAGGTAATGCGATACAAATCTTCAATCAGTTTGCTTTTCCAAGCGTTCCACACCTTTGGGCTGGTGCCGCGAATATCGGCGACGGTGAGTAAATACAGTGCGGTTAAGTGGCGCTCATCTTTGACCAGATTGGCAAACGCTTGCACTACGTCTGGGTCGGATAAATCTTGCTTTTGCGCGACTTGCGACATGGTGAGATGGTGCTGTACCAAGAAGACGATCAGCTCGCTATTCGCTTTAGAAATACCGTGGTCGTAGCAAAATTTTTTGGCGTCCGCCATGCCGAGTTTGGAGTGATCGCCATGTCGCCCTTTGGCGATATCATGAAACAGCGCGGCGATATAAATCACCCAAGGTTGGTTAAAATTGGCCATCAACTGGCTACAAAATGGATACTCATGTGCATGTTCGGTCATGGTGAAGCGGCGCAGATTGCGCATCACCATCAGGATGTGCTGATCCACCGTGTAGGCATGAAATAAATCATGCTGCATTTGCCCAACGATGCGGCGAAAATTCGGTAAATAACGCCCCAGAATATTCATTTGATTCATGGTGCGCAAGGCGTGTGTGATGCCTTGTGGCGACTGGAGAATCTGTAAAAAATTTGCACGATTAAAAATATCGTGACGGAATTCGGCATCAATCTGCAAACGCCCGTGCCACAGCGCGCGCAGGGTCTTTGGTGTCATGCCTTTTAATTCGCGATAACGTTCCAGAATCAAAAAGGCTTCTAGCATGGCGCCCGGCGTGTGAGTGAATAAGGCGTCGTCAGCAATATCGAGAAAGCCATTGACTTCATTAAAGCGCGGATTAATGCTTTGTGCCGTGCTAGGTTGTGGGAAGAGTGTGGCTTCGATGTTTTGCAGCAAAATCGTATTTAACTGGGTGACTGATTTGGCGGCCCAATAGTAACGCTGCATCAAATATTCACTGGCGCGACGAGCGTCGGTGGATTTGAAGCCGAAGGTTTCTGCAATCGGGGTTTGCACATCAAAAATCAAACGGTCTTCTGCGCGTTTTGCATAAATGTGCAGACGGATTCGGATATCTTTGAAGGCGCGCTCGTTGCGTTTTAATTGTTTGGCTTCAATCGCTGTAATCAAACCACGTTCGGCCAATTGTTGCCAAGAGTTGCCCAGCTTTGCCGCTTTTGCCACCCACAGAATGACTTGTAGATCACGTAGACCACCGGGACTTTCCTTACAGTTGGGTTCTAGACTGTAAGGCGTGTCTTCATACTTCACGTGACGCTGCTGCATTTCCAGTAGTTTCGCTTGGAAGAACTGTTGCGGATTTAAGTCGTCATCAAAACGCTGCTGTAATTCCTGAAACAGTTTGCGACTACCAATAATGCGGCGTGCTTCCAGTAAGCTGGTTTGTACGGTGACATCGGCGTTGGCAGCTTCCATGCATTCGTCGATGGTGCGGATACTGTGGCCAATGTCGAGGCCGATGTCCCAAAAAATCTGCACCAGTTTTTCGAGTTTTTCTTTGAGTTCGCGCTCTGGGCTGGCAGATAGCAGAATCAGTAAATCCACATCTGAGTGCGGAAACAATTCACCGCGCCCATAGCCGCCCACAGCGATTAATGCCGTATCTTTTGGAAAGTCAAATTGCTTCCAGAGATCGCACAGTACATGATCAACGCTACGACACAGGTCTTGCAATAATTGTTCTGCTTTGGCATTTTGCTGAAACGTCTCAATGATCTTTTGCTGAGCAAGTTTCAAGGCATTTTTGTAGGCCAGAGCAGGGAGCAGATTCATCGACATAGAGAGTGTGAGCTTGCTTGAGTTGGTTGATGATGTGCCAAGTGAATCATGCACCGCCGGGAAAATTAGGCGGTTGTCGATGAATATTAATCGACAACCTTGCTATGCATCGTCATCAACTATTTGAATGCTAGCGCGGAAGTTGGGCGCGCTAACAGGCAAATAGCTTAGCGTTTGACAAATGCCGGTGGTGGTGGCGAGCCAGCAGAAAGTGTTAAGACTTCGTAGCCGGTTTCAGTGACTAGCACGGTGTGTTCCCACTGCGCGGATAAACTGCGATCTTTGGTTTTGATCGTCCAGCCATCGCCCATTTCTCGAATATCACGTTTACCCGCATTGATCATCGGCTCAATCGTAAAAATCATGCCGGGCACCAGTTCCTCCAAAGTACCGGGACGACCATAGTGCAAAATTTGTGGGCTGTCGTGAAATACTTTGCCGATACCGTGACCACAAAATTCACGTACTACGCTATAACCCGCTTTTTCAGCGTGCTGTTGAATTGCATGTCCAATGTCACCCACATGCTTGCCCGGTTTGACTGCTTCAATGCCCAGCCACATGCATTCGTAAGTAATCTCATTGAGGCGCTTTGCCATGATGGATGGTTCACCCACCAGAAACATACGGCTATTGTCGCCGTGATAACCGTTTTTGATGACAGTAATATCTAGATTGACCACATCGCCACTTTTTAAAACTTTGTCACCGGGAATACCGTGGCAAATCACGTCATTCACCGAAGTGCAGATCGCTTTTGGATACGGCGTATAGCCTGGTGGGCAATAATTTAATGGTGCAGGAATGGTATCTTGTACATTTGTCATGTACTCATGGCAGAGACGATCCAGCTCGCCAGTAGTCACGCCAACTTTGACAAACGGCGTGATGTAATCCAGCACTTCGGAGCCTAGTCGTCCGGCGATGCGCATGCCAGCGATGTCTTCGGCTGTGTTAATTTTGATAGAAGTCATTCGTTGCTTTAAAAAGGAAAGGTCGAGTCAAAATAGGCATGTATTAAAAAACAAGATATTTTGACAGTCAATCATGATAAAAATTGGCTGAAGGTATTTTGCTATTTTTTGCTATTCATTCCAGTCATCTCAGGCGGAATTATAGTCTAGAGCGCGGCATCACGCGAAGCGCACCTGTTTATGCGGGAATTTGGCGGACTTTCTTTGCTTGAATAGGTGGTAGGCCTTGATTTTAAATAGTTTTTTAGTGTAAAATCGATGGTTAGCTTGGATGAGCATTGGTTAGTCGAATTCGATGATTCACTGAGCTAATAGTTTAGAAGTAAATTCGTTAAAAATTTAAAACCCGAATCGAGTCAAAAAGGGTGTCCTGTTTTTAGGTGTTTTGCACAACAGGATCACTGACGACGATTCAAGACCTAACCCTGGAGTTATTATGTCTGTCACAATGCGCGAAATGCTGGAAGCTGGTGTTCACTTCGGTCACCAAACACGTTTTTGGAACCCAAAAATGGCACCGTACATTTTTGGTCACCGCAACAAAATTCATATCGTCAATCTGGAAAAAACATTGGCGATGTACCAAGAAGCAATGAAATACATCCGTCAGTTGTCTTCAAACCGTGGCACCGTATTGATGGTTGGTACAAAACGTCAAGCGCGTGATCTGATCGCCGCTGAAGCGCAGCGCGCAGGTATGCCGTTTGTTGATCAGCGTTGGTTGGGTGGTATGTTGACGAACTTTAAAACAGTCAAAACATCGATCAAGCGCCTGAAAGAAATGGAAGCCGCGATTGAAGATGGTTCTGTTGAAAAGCTGACGAAAAAAGAAGGTTTGATGTTTCAACGTGAAATGTTGAAATTGCAAAAATCAATCGGCGGTATCAAGGATATGGGCGGCGTGCCTGATGCGATTTTCGTGGTGGACGTTGGTTACCACAAAGGCGCGATCACCGAAGCGGCTAAATTGGGTATCCCTGTCATCGGCGTGGTTGATACCAACCATTCACCAGAAGGCGTGACATTCATCATTCCTGGTAACGATGACTCTTCAAAAGCAATTGCATTGTACGCACGTGGTGTGGCTGATGCGATTTTGGAAGGTCGTGCGAATGCCGTGAATGAAGTGTTAGAAGCTGTGAAGCCGGGCGTTGATGAATTCGTCGAAGTAGAGCAAGCATAACAATGATATTGACTGGTTTGGAGAGCTTGATTTTTTTGGTGCACTCTGAATTGGGAAACTAAAAAGTAAAAGGGGCAAACAATGGTTCGCCCCTTTTTTTAAATTGATTTTATTAATTAATTTTATTGATGGCATCGTTTCGATGCAGTTGAATTAGGAGAAAAGCATGGCCGCGATTACAGCAGCGATGGTAGGTGAATTGCGCGCAAAGACTGATGCGCCAATGATGGAATGTAAAAAAGCGTTGACCGAAGCCGAGGGCAATATGGAACGTGCAGAAGAAATTTTGCGCGTTAAGCTGGGTAGCAAAGCGTCCAAAGCTGCTTCACGTATTACGGCTGAAGGCGTTGTGGCTTCCGTGATTAGCGGCAAAGTCGGTGCACTGGTGGAAGTTAACTGCGAAACAGATTTTGTAACAAAAAACGATGATTTCATCGCGTTTGCCAATGCCTGCGCAAAGCTGGTCGCTGAGCATAACCCTGCGGATTTGGCTGCCTTGGCTAATCTGCCATTGGAAGGTGCAACGGTTGAAACAGTGCGTACTGGTTTGATCGGTAAGATCGGTGAAAATATGTCGATTCGTCGTTTCACCCGTTTTGAAACGGATGCTAAATTAACGTCTTATTTGCATGGCACACGTATCGGTGTGATGGTTGAATACGATGCGGCTGAAGAACAAGTGGGCAAAGATGTGGCAATGCACATTGCAGCGATGAAGCCAGTTTCTTTGTCTTCAGACCAAGTACCTGCTGATTTGATCGAAAAAGAGCGCTCAGTGGCATCGCAAAAAGCGGCCGAATCTGGCAAGCCTGCGGATATCGTAGCGAAGATGGTGGATGGTTCAGTGCAAAAATTTTTGAAAGAAGTCTCTTTGTTGAATCAAACCTTCGTGAAAAATGATAAGCAAACCGTTGAGCAAATGCTGAAATCAGTTGGTGCCTCAGTCAAAGCGTTCACGATGTTTATCGTTGGCGAAGGGATTGAAAAGAAACAAGATGATTTTGCCGCCGAAGTGGCAGCGCAAGTAGCCGCTGCAAAACAAGCGTAATCAGGTAAAGAAAGCGGGCCGAAAGGCCCGTTTTTTTGAAGGTAAATTTTTATTGGCCTTCAAAATATTGTTGTGAGTATTTTGTATTGTTTTGTATTGACAGAATTTTTTCAACAATATCGTTTTCAGGATGGTTTTTTCATGGTTCTGGCATAACCGGAACCAGGAGCACCCATTCAATTTTTCACAGTTTCATCGTTAAGGAGCCTAAATCATGACTAAACCTGCCTATAAGCGTGTGCTTTTGAAACTTTCAGGGGAAGCATTGATGGGCGATGATGCTTTTGGTATCAACCGTGCCACCATTGAGCGCATGGTGTCGGATGTTGCAGAGGTTTCACGCTTGGGTGTCGAACTCGCCATCGTGATTGGTGGTGGCAATATTTTCCGTGGGGTGGCACCTGGTGCGCAAGGTATGGACCGAGCAACCGCCGATTACATGGGGATGCTGGCGACGGTAATGAATTCATTGGCCTTGGCCGATGCAATGCGCCAGGTCGGTGTGGTAGCACGTGTGATGTCGGCAATTTCGATTGAGCAGGTGGTGGAGCCTTACGTGCGCCCCAAAGCGCTGCAGTATCTAGAAGAGGGCAAAATTGTGGTATTTGCCGCTGGTACTGGCAATCCCTTTTTTACGACGGATACTGCCGCAGCCTTGCGCGGCTCTGAAATCGGCGCAGAAATTGTTTTAAAAGCGACCAAAGTGGATGGCGTGTACACCGCAGACCCAAAAAAAGATCCGACAGCGACACGCTATTCATCGATTTCTTTTGACGAAGCAATTTCCCGCCACTTGCAAGTGATGGATGCAACCGCATTTGCCTTGTGCCGTGATCAAAAATTGCCTATCAAAGTATTTTCTATCGTCAAGCCTGGTGCGCTGAAAAACCTGATTATGGGTGGCGACGAAGGTACTTTAGTACACGTATAATGACTGATTTATTGGATTAGGACAGAGGTAAAATCTTCTTAAAGCGAGATTGGCTATTGTCAAATGCTTGTACTTGTTGGTACCCGTATTTGATGGCGATTTATAGGGGGACTTTGCCAAAGTTCTGGAGTTATTGATACGCCATAGTGTGATGCCGAATTAAATCGACATGAATTAAATTCAGCTGAGATGAACCACGTATTAGATTCAAGGGGTGGTTGGCGTATCAAGTTATCTGGTCGTTGAGTAAGGGTAGACCAAACAATGATCGGGTGGCGTTATATTTAAACAGGAGCTTGGAATGAGCATTGCTGAAGTAAAGAAAAATGCAGAAACAAAAATGCAAAAGTCGATCGAGACTTTAAAAGCGGATCTGTCAAAAGTGCGCACTGGGCGTGCGCATACTGGTATTCTGGATCATGTGATGGTCGATTACTACGGTGCGCCAACCAATTTATCTCAAGTGGCGAATGTTACCTTGATTGATGCGCGTACCATTGGCGTACAACCTTGGGAAAAGAAGATGTTGAATGTGATCGAAAAAGCGATCCGTGAAGCTGATCTTGGCTTGAATCCTTCGTCGCAAGGCGATGTGATCCGCGTACCGACACCACCTTTGACTGAAGAACGCCGTAAAGAGATGGTAAAACTGGTGAAAACTGAGGGCGAAGATGCCAAAATCGCGGTTCGCAATATTCGTCGTGATGCCAATGAATCGTTGAAAAAATTGGTCAAAGATAAAGCGTGCTCAGAAGATGAAGAGCGTCGTGGACAAGACGAAGTACAAAAAATGACGGATAAATTCGTCACCGAAATTGATAAATTGTTGCTCGAAAAAGAAAAAGAAGTATTAACCGTTTAGTCAATCCTTGAACGCAGCATTTCGTTTTCCCGCACTGGATTTACATGGTTTATAAAAGTTCGACCGAACAGATCCCCGTTATTAGTGCCGTTCCTCAGCACATTGCCATCATTATGGATGGCAATGGCCGTTGGGCCACCAAACGCTTTTTGCCACGTGTGGCCGGACATGCGAAAGGGGTCGAGGCGGTGCGTGGTGTAGTGGAAACTTGTGCGCGTCAGCAAGTCAAATTTTTAACCTTGTTTGCTTTTAGTTCTGAAAACTGGCGTCGGCCTGCTGATGAAGTGTCACTGTTGATGCGACTTTTTGTAACAGCGTTGGAAAAAGAAGTGTCGAAGATGCATGCTAACGATATTCGTTTGAAAGTTGTTGGCGATTTGTCTCGTTTCGACGAGCGCTTGCAAACGATGATTCAGGAAGCCGAAGCCAAAACCGCCAATAATCAAGGCCTGACCGTGACCATTTGCGCGAACTACGGTGGGCGCTGGGATATTGTGCAAGCCTTTAATCGTTTGCATAAAACTTTAAAGTCAGATGCAGAAGTAACTGAGGCACAATTGGCGCCGTATTTGTCAATGGCTTATGCGCCCGAACCAGATTTATTTATCCGCACCGGTGGTGAAACCCGCGTTTCCAATTTTTTATTATGGCAATTGGCCTATACAGAATTGTACTTTACAGAGACGTTTTGGCCAGATTTTGATGCAGAAGCTTTGATGTTGGCAATTCGCTCTTATCAAAATCGTGAGCGCCGTTTCGGGCGTACCAGTGCGCAAATTTGTTCTGAGCCGGAAAGTCAGAGTTAAAATTAATGAAGGCGCAATCAATAAAGGCAATGCAATGTTAAAAACCCGTGTCATCACGGCGCTGGCTTTGCTGGCGATTCTTTTACCCATTCTAATTTCTGGCTCGAATCTGGCGTTTACCGTAGTGGCCTGTCTTTTTTTAGGGGCGGCCATTTGGGAAAGCCAACGTTTGTTCCACCGTTTTGCGCCAATTGTGATGGCGGTGGCATGGGGTTTGATGTTTTTGTTTGTCAGCTTGCGACTTGATCCTGCTGCTCAAATCATTTTATTTTATTTGTGTCTTGCACTGTGGATTTGTATTCTGGTGCCAGCGCTGTATTTCTATTTGCCAGGCAAAACTGGCGTGAGTGACGCCGTGATGAGCCGGATTGTCGCCATCGTTATTTTTGGTTGTTTTGTTGCGATGAGCGCTTTATTTGCGCATTCCCCTTTATATTTTTTGTCGGCGATGGCCTTGGTTTGGGTGGCTGATATTGGCGCGTATTTTTTGGGTAAAGCTTTTGGCAAAAACAAATTGGCACCCATCATTTCACCGGGAAAGTCTTGGGAAGGCGCATTGGGTGGTTGGGTAACAGTCATCGCGGTCGGTGTGCTGTGCGTTAATGTGAGTGGATTGCGCGACACAGTACCAACGCAAATTTACGCCAAGCTCGGTTGGTTCGGCTTACTTGCCGTGCTGACCCTGATTTGTGCAGCCAGTGTGGTGGGTGATTTGTTTGAGTCATTGCTCAAGCGCCGTGCGCAAATCAAGGATAGCAGCAATTTGTTACCAGGACATGGTGGCGTATTCGACCGTATTGATGCTTTAATTCCGGTGTTGCCCTTGATTGCCGTATTAAATTTTTGGCTGCATTAAATAGATAAACATCAATAGATAAGCATGAATAGAGAAGCATGATCGACATTCCTCAAACACCGGCAATTCAATCCATTTGCGTTTTGGGCGCAACTGGTTCGATTGGTGCTTCTACTTTAGATGTGGTGGCAAGGCATCCAGATCGGTATCGCGTATTTGCGCTGACTGCGCATACGCAGGTGGCAAAATTGGCGCAACAGTGTGCGCAATTTCGACCGAGCATCGCGGTAGTTGGAAATGAGGCGGCAGCGCGTGAGTTGCGGCAAATACTGTTGGCAAATCAAGTCAATACCGAAGTTTTATATGGCGCTGATGCGCTCTGTGCGGTAGCAAGTGCCAACGAATGCGATATGGTGATGGCCGCTATTGTTGGTGCTGCAGGTTTGCCAGCAACCCTTGCTGCAGCGCGCGCAGGAAAAAAAGTTTTGTTGGCAAACAAAGAAGCTTTGGTTATGTCCGGGCAATTGTTTATCGATACCGCACGTCAAAATGGTGCGGCAATTTTACCTATTGATAGTGAGCACAATGCCATTTTTCAGTGTTTGCCGCGTGCTTATCAAGGTCAACCTGAGCAACATGGTATTCACAAGATCATTTTGACGGCGTCTGGTGGGCCATTTTTAAATCGTAGTTTAGCCTCACTCAACGATGTGACACCTGAGCAAGCGATTGCTCACCCCAATTGGGTGATGGGGCGCAAGATTTCGGTTGATTCTGCAACCATGATGAATAAGGGGCTGGAAGTAATTGAGGCGCATTGGTTATTTTCAGTGCCTTCCGAGCAGATTGATGTTTTGATTCATCCGCAAAGCGTGATTCACTCGATGGTTTCTTATCAGGATGGTTCGGTGATTGCCCAGTTAGGCAATCCAGACATGCGTACCCCGATTGCGTATGGTATGGCGTTTCCTGAGCGCATCGATGCTGGTGTTAAAGCCTTAGATTTGAGCAAAATAATGCAATTGAATTTTCAGGCACCAGATTTTGATCGCTTTCCTTGCCTTAAACTGGCCTATGTTGCTTTACAGGAAGGTCAGTCTGCCTCAATTAATCTGAACGCCAGCAACGAAATTGCTGTCCAAGCTTTTTTGGATAAAAAAATCAGCTTTAGAATGATTGATTATTTGATCGCCAAAGTATTGGATAAATTGCCCTTGGTCAGGGTTGATGAAATTGAGGCAATTTTCGAGGCAGATCGCCAAGCACGTGCTCTTACTGAGTCTCTGCTGGTATCACACATGCTTCCCTCTGGAGTTGCCAGCCAAGTATGATGTTCCTACAAACAATTATTGCCTTTCTGTTCGCCTTGGGGATCTTGGTTACGATCCACGAATTGGGGCATTATTGGGTTGCCCGTTTGTGTGGCGTTAAAATTTTGCGTTTTTCAGTGGGAATGGGCAAAGTCATCTATTCGCGTAAATTCGGAACAGATCAGACCGAGTGGGCTTTATCGATGTTGCCTTTAGGTGGCTATGTCAAGATGTTGGACGCCCGTGAACAAGGTAGCGAATCTATTTCAGCAGCTGACAAAGCCAGAGAATTTACAGGACAAACAGTCTGGAAGCGCATGGCAATTGTGGCGGCGGGGCCGATTGCCAATTTTATCCTTGCTGGGATCTTATTCGGTAGCCTGTACATGCATGGCATCCCTGAGCCAAGCACAAAAATCAGAGTACCGGCAACGGATTCTGTCGCTTACCAGGCTGGATTGCGACAAGGTGATCTGATTACTCAAATCAATGGACAAAGCGTGCAAACGTGGTCTGAATTGCGCCTGCACATTGCGCAAGCTGGGCTTGAGAAGAAACCAGTGAATTTGGCCGTGCGCCGTGCCAGTAATGGCGGTGGTAGCACACAATTTGACTACAATTTACCTTTGCAATCACTTAGTTCAGCAGATTGGGAAAGTGATTTTCCAACAAAATTGGGATTTTCATACGCGGTGCCGCCTGCTATTTTGGCTAAAGTCAATAAGGGCGGCGTAGCAGAAAAAGCGGGTTTACAGGCTGGTGACCAGATTGTCGCAGTTGACGAAAAGGCGATTTTAGATGGGCTGCAATTAGTGCAGGTCATTAATAATAGTGGCGGTCAACCGCTTAAATTGACGGTCAAGCGCGCCGGACAAGAATTTTTAGTCAAACTTCAGCCGGAAATTCTGAAGGTGGATGGACAAAACATTGGACGCATCAATATTCAATTAGTGACCAATCCCAATATCATTGTAGAGCCACTTAATCCTGTTGCTGCAATGCTCAAAGGCGGTCAAAAAACCTTGGATACTAGCTGGTATACCTTGAAAACAATGGGGAAAATCATCACCGGCCAAGTTTCATGGAAAAACATTAGTGGGCCATTAACGATCGCTGATTACGCCGGACAAACAGCGCGTGCAAGCTGGTTGAGTTATGTGAATTTCCTTGCATTGATCAGTATTAGTCTGGGTGTAATGAATCTGCTGCCTATACCTGTACTGGATGGAGGGCATTTGTTGTATTATTCGCTGGAAGTTTTAATGGGCAAGCCTGTACCTGAACAATATGGATACATCACTCAGCGGATAGGCGTTGTGCTATTAGTTTGCTTGATGGTAGTGGCTTTTTTTAATGATCTGGTGCGACTAATGTCATAATAGTCGGTTTGGTGACTTGCCTGACTGCTATAGCGTCGTCCACATAGAAATCTTGAATTCAAATAATAACCAATGAAATTACATATCGAGAAACTCACTTTGCCTACGTTACGTCGTCACGTTATCGCTCTGGCTGCTTCTGCATTGTGTACAGGTCAGGCATTTGCGATAGAGCCATTTACCGTTAAGGATATCCGTGTTGAGGGTTTGCAAAGGACTGAAGCTGGTACCGTATTCAGTTATCTGCCAGTACGAGTTGGTGAAAAATTTGATGATGCCAAAAGTATCTCAGCGATCAAAACATTGTACGCAACTGGTTTTTTTAAAGACGTGCAAATTGAAGCGCAAGACGGTGTTTTGATCGTCCTGTTAGAAGAGCGCCCGACTATTGCAGCGGTTGAATTTACAGGCACCAAAGAATTTGAGAAGGATGCGCTGGTAAAAGCCTTGAAAGATATTGGTGTTGGCGAGACCAAGATTTTTGATAAGGCGACGGTGGATCGCGCTGAGCAAGAGTTGAAGCGCCAGTATTTGTCGCGTGGCTTGTACGGCATGCAAATTACGACCACGATCACACCGATAGAACGCAATCGGGTGAATGTTACTTTTGCGGTGGAAGAAGGCGAGATCGCCAAAATCGCGCAAATTAATATCATTGGAAATAAAGCGTTTTCAGATAGTGACTTGCGCGAATTGATGACACTGAATACACCAACCTGGTTTAGTTGGTATACCAAGGCCGATCAATATTCCAAGCAAAAGTTAACCGGTGATATTGAAACGATTCGGTCGTTTTATCAAAACCGTGGTTATCTGGAAATGCAAGTTGAATCAACCCAGATTTCGATTTCACCCAATAAAAAAGAAATTTATGTCACCCTGAACATTATTGAGGGAGACAAATACACGGTTTCGGATGTCAAGCTGGACGGTGAAACCTTTGGTCGTGGCGAGGAGTTGAGTTCGCTGGTGCTGCTTAAAAAAGGCAGTATTTACAATGCATCTCTGTTGACAGAAAGTACCAAGCGCATTACAGATCGCATGGGTAATTTTGGCTATGCATTTGCCAATGTGAATGCCAATCCGATTCTGGATAAAGAAAAGAAGGAAGTTGCATTCACGATTTTTGTTGATCCTGGCAAACGCGTGTATGTGCGCCGGATTAATCTAGCAGGTAATACTAAAACGCGTGATGAAGTAATTCGCCGTGAGTTCCGTCAGTTTGAAGGTTCTTGGTATGACGGGCAAAAAATTAAAATTTCCAAAGATCGGGTTGAGCATACCTCTTATTTCAAAGACGTGGCGATTGAAACGCCCGAAGTGCCCACCAGTGTCGATCAAGTCGATGTGAATTTGAACGTGACTGAAACCAATACCGGTAATATTTTGGTGGGCGCCGGTTACTCTAGTCAGGAAAAGCTGTCTTTCACGGCTGGCATTCAACAAACCAATGCCTTTGGTAGTGGCGATACCATCGGCTTGGATTTAAACACGAGTGCATTTAATCGCACGATTTCGGTTTCGCACACCGACCCTTATTTTACTGACGATGGCATTAGCCGTAGTACCAGTTTGTATTACCGTACTACCTTGCCGCCAGTTGGCACGATCGGTTATTACCAAATTAAGTCAAAGGGCGGCAATATTCAATTTGGTGTACCATTTTCTGAGGTTGATACCGTATTTTTCGGTATTGGTTATGAAGAAACTGTGGTGAATACGCGCGAGGATAGTCCGTTCCGATATAAAACTTATGTGTCAACGTTTGGCAAACCACGGGGTGATATTACACGGGCTATATTTGCAGATCCAACCGCCGCTGGCTATGGTGTCGGTAGTTCTACTAATATCTCGATTCCTTTGACGGTGGCTTGGCAGCGTGATAGCCGTGATAATGTGATCACGCCTTCGGTTGGACAATATCAGCGTGCCAATTTAGAGGTGGCAGCAATTGGTGATTTTAAATACTATCGTGCAATTTATCAGCGCCAGTATTATAAGCCCTTGTTTGGTTCGGTGATTTTGGCATTGAATGGCGAGTTCGATTATGGACATGGTTTAGGTGGTAAGCCTTATCCATTATTTAAGAATTTTTACGCGGGCGGAATTGGTTCCGTGCGTGGTTTTGAGCCATCCAGTTTAGGTACTGTCGACCCGAATGGCGATTCTATCGGTGGTGCGAAACGTTTGATCGGAAATCTGGAAATTCAGGTACCTTTCCCCGGCGCTGACAAGTCGTTGCGTTGGTTTACCTATCTAGATGGCGGTAATGTGTTTGACGAAGGTCAAAGAATACGTAGCCAAGATTTACGTTATTCTGCTGGTATTGGTATAAGTTGGATTTCACCGGTGGGACCATTAAGATTGAGTATCGGCAAACCGTTGAATGCGCAACCAACCGACCGGCGGCAGAATTTCCAATTTCAGCTTGGAAATAGTTTTTAATCACATTTTTGCGATTTGGAAATTATCAGCAAAATACGGTTTATCTGATAGTTGGATTACGGGTTTATCCTGTTTGTTTCATGGAGATTATTTTGAGTCAACTTACTACCTCGTCCAAATTGTTGCAAAGCCTGATGGTTTGTGCAGCGTGTTTTGTCAGCGTTGCTCAAGTTCAGGCTCAAGAGTCTCGTGTAGCGATTTTTGATCCGCAGCGCGTGATGCGCGAGTCTGCTCCTGCCAAGCAAGCTGAAGCCAAAATCGAACAGGAATTTTCTAAGCGGAACAAGGAATTGCTGGATATGGCAGCCAAGATCAAGGCCTTGGCAGAGAAACTGGATAAAGATGCTTCAGTGATTGCTGATTCGGATCGGATTCGTCGGCAGCGTGAATTGACTGAGCTGGATCAAGAATTCAAGCGCAAGCAACGCATTTTCAATGAAGACGTTAGCCAAAGAAAAAATGAGGAGATCTCGGCAATCGGTGATCGTACCTACAAAATCGTGAAACAAATTGCCGAAGCGGAAAAATATGACGTGGTTTTGCAAGATGCGGTGTATTACAACCCACGCATTGATATTACCGATAAAGTCTTAAAAGCATTGGCCAAATAGTTCGGCGCAGGCGCAAATCGACTCTGATGCTGTGGCAGGCTATGGTGACATGAGTTCGCATTACGACACCGTGATATTGCGTATTTAGTGTTTTGTCGGAGTCATTTTTGATCTGTCTTATAGTGAAACGATCATCGTGAAAAGCGTAAAACTTAAAGAGTTGATTGACCGCCTCGGCGGTCATTTAATTGGTAGTGACGAAATTGAAGTTATTGGCATCGCCCCTTTGAGCGACGCCGATCAACGTCATGCGACGTTTTTATCGAATCCAAAATTTCGGACTGAGGCCAGTAACACAGCGGCAGCAGTCTTGATATTATCGGAAGCTGATCACCAAGCGATAGGCGACGACTATGCGGGTGCCAGAATTATAGTTGGGCATCCTTACGTTTATTTTGCCCGTGCCGCGCAGTATTTTGCGCAATTGAATGCTATTTCTCATGAAATAGGTACGCATCCCAGTGCGTGGGTGAGTCCGCAGGCGCAGGTGGCGGCTAGTGCAAGTATTGGCCCTCAAGTCGTGGTAGAAGCTGGGACGGTGATTGGTGAGCATGTAGTGATTCGCGCGGGTACCGTGGTTGGGCGTGGTGCACAGATCGGGGCAAATACCTTACTTCACGCTAATGTCACAATTTCAGATTATTGTGAGCTAGGGCAGCGCTGCATTATTCATTCGGGCGCAGTAATTGGTGCCGATGGTTTTGGGTTTGCCAGTGAGCGTGGGCAATGGATTAAAATTCCTCAAACGGGGCGTGTTCTGATCGGTGATGATGTTGAAATCGGCGCCAATACCAGCATTGATCGCGGCGCCCTAGCTGATACCGTCATTGAAGACGGTGTCAAACTTGATAACCAGATTCAGATTGGTCACAATTGCCATATTGGCGCACATACTGCGATGGCGGGTTGTGTTGGTGTCGCGGGAAGTGCAAAAATTGGTAAGTATTGCACGTTTGGCGGCGCTGCCATGATTGCCGGTCATCTGGAAATTGCTGATCATGTGCACATTTCGCCGGGCACATTGGTGCCAAGATCGATTTTAGAGCCTGGCCAATATTCAGGTTTTTATCCCATGGCAAAGCACGCAGACTGGGAAAAATCTGCCGTTATCTTACGCAATTTAAGTAGTATGCGTGACAAGCTGCGTCACCTAGAAAAAACAATTAAATCATTTACCGAAAAGCCTTTATGAATAGTCTCGACATTAACCAGATCAAACAATATCTTCCGCATCGGTATCCGCTGTTATTAGTTGACCGTGTGTTGGATTGGGAAAGCGGCAAACGTATTACTGCGATTAAAAATGTCACTGCCAATGAAGAGTTTTTTAACGGGCACTTTCCGAGTAAGCCAGTGATGCCCGGTGTGCTAATGATCGAGGCAATGGCGCAAACTGCTGCGATTTTGTCATTTCTTACCAAAAATCAAAAACCCGACGAAAATACCTTGGTTTATTTTTTGGGGATTGAAGGTGTTCGTTTTAAACGACCTGTGGTACCTGGTGATCAGTTACGGATGGAAGTTGAAATTACGCGCTATTCGCGGGGTATTTGGAAGTACAAAGCGACTGGTTCTGTGGATGGCCAGTTAGCGGTGGAAGCCGAATTGATGTGCACGCTGCGTGAGGCGAGTGAGACACCACAAGCTCCACAGGTAACACAAGCACCAACTGATACCGTCGTGGCAGGA
>OFSE01000225.1_pt1 | contig 19150 bp, 33 predicted proteins | sample 1543261 | NCBI WGS metagenome assembly OFSE01 (sample SAMN07774225, study PRJEB24372) | wastewater metagenome | isolation source: Exp Tend VB 50WW | collected 2016-02 | reverse complement strand
TGCGGATTGCGGAACCGATGAGCCAGAGATTGCAGGGTTCATTGGCGTCGAAGGTCTTGACCATGCGCCCAAGCTGGCAGACGTTGGCGTGTTCCGTGTTGACGGCGGGCCGATGGTCAAGGCCGCCATGTTCTGCTCGGCGTGCTACGCCAGGAGGATAGAGCAAAGAGCGTAATACCGTGAACCAGTATGCTAAGCTGTACCCATCACCCCTTACTCACTCTCACAGGAGCGAAGAACCATGAGTATCACCGTTAGAACCCAGGCGAAGACCGTCACCGTAACCGCACCGTATCACCCCAAGTTCGTGGAAGGTGCGCGCAACCTCGGCGGGAAGTGGAATCGACCGGACTGGACATTCGATGCACGAGACGAGCAGCGCGTTCGTGAACTGTGCATCACCGTGTATGGCACGGACGGCAGCGCAACCGAAACCGTTGACGTGCAAGTGAGCGTTGACCATCGCACCGACAACCCGCTTTTTGCCTACGGGCGGGAGATTGCAGTCCGCAAAGGGCGCGACGTGCGGGTTACGCTTGGTGCTGGCGTCGTCGTCGTCGAAGGGCAGTTCGAGAGTTCGTGCGGGTCGAGCAAGTACCCCAAGCTCACGAATGGCACGGTCACTCTTGAAGTGCGAGACGTGCCGATTGCCTTGACCCGCTAACCCCATCACCCATCACCCATCACCCAACAAAGCCGGTGTGCCCGTCGAGCCGGTGAAACGGGCAAAGGCAACAGGATGAAGAAGCAACGATTTTTCAAGTACGTCGGTGAACCAACTCTTACCCGCGGCGACTACGGCATCGGCGTCAGGGGCGGACACACAAACGAATATGGCATGATTTGTGTCTTCGACCCGGACTATGGCGACCGCCAGTGGATAGACGCTGACGCTGGCGTCGAGTGCGGAGACTGGAAAGAAATCTCCGAAGCGGAATGGGCTAACCTCACCCGCTAACCATCGCCCATCACCAACCCATCACTCTCACAGGAGAACATGAACCATGAACCTCAAGCAGTATGCAGCCAGCAAGCAGCGCACAACTCATGACATTGAAGAAGACGTGCTGCGCGCCAGCACCTACGGCGACCCGGAAAGCAGCCTGATGGACTGGCTGAGCAACGGCGACTACACCGGCGATGAAACGATTGAAAGCCTCGCCGCCGAATGGGACGACCGGGAAGACGACGACAGCGCCAGCTAACCCCATCACCCATCACCCATCACCCATGCAAGAGCCTACGGCTGGAGACCGTAGGCTTTTCGTTGTCTACAGTTCGATGCGATTGCGGATTGCCAGGGCCAGGGCAGAGCGTGTCATGTCTTGGAGCCGGGGAGGATGAGACGGAGGACGGAGGATGCGCGCGCCTGCGGGGACGATGCGCACCTCACCCTGTAGGCCGTGACAGTCGGCGGCTTGGTGCAGTTGTCCGCATGTGGGGCACACAATGGCATCTCTCAGTTCGGGCATTTGTTCCTCGTGCTCTACCCACCATGCCCACACAAGCGCCTGCCTTTCCGATAGCGGACGGTGGCCGTGAGCAATCTCATAAGCTGCGCCAATGCTGACGCCTAGCACGTGACCGACTGTTGCCCAACCACCTCGGCCATGTCCACGAAGACGGCGCTCGTAATAGGCCAGGATAGATTTTGAATCCGGTAGTGTGTTCGTCATGGTGGAAAGTCTTGGAAAGTTTTCTGTGTGTCTACAGTGGGCTTAGAAGTCCCATATCAAAGCTGATTTCTTCGGGGTTGTAGGCGTGTTGTAGTTCGATGACGGGAACGGACAAATCACGGTCGCGCTGCCAGCAAATCACAAGGTCTGTCTTGTCTGGCGCGTGGCCGTGAAGCAGGAAGTTGGATGACTTGTACTCGAACTCTACGAACAGACGTGAACCGTCTTGCTTCTCGTAGATAGCATCTGGATATTGGTTGACCTTCATCCGCATTGGACGCAACCCCAAGTGCAGGTCAATCTTGCTGAAGAGCATGATCACTTCCATCTCATTCTCAGGTACAAAGCCAGATCGCACCATGCGATCTTCATCTAGCTTGACATTGATTCCATCGCGCCATGCCTGTGCTTGGGTAAGTGCATCAATCACCTCTTGCCTACGTTTTGCTAGTTCTTGATGGTCTGGCGGTGCAATCTCTGCCGCATCGTCTGCCCCGTGCAACAATTCCCATTCTCGCCTGCCTGTCCGTGTGTTCCTATCCAATGTTTTCAACCAATCAGGAACCGCCTGCACTTTGTCTTTGAAGTATGTCCCGTCGCGCATCCGACGCAAGATCACTTGTTCCTCTTCGAGCGTATAGGGTAGATAGGTAGGGCCAAGCAGGGCGGGATTTTCGTACACATAGATTTTGCTGAACTCAGACATAACAAAAACTCCTAAGAGCGTGACCATCCCGGTTGCGAAACACGATGGGGCCAAAGGCTCTTAGGAGTAGTTGTAAAGTATAGGGTTCGGGATGGTGGGAAGTCAAAGGTTGACTACTCTCCATCGTGTTTCGCACCGTCATAATAGCACAGGCGGGTGCAAAGGGCAAGGCTAGTCGGAGTCGGCGGGAGTCCACTGTTGCCATAATCCGCAAGCGGGCCACTTCTGTCGCCAGTCGGTTGCATCGCTGAATGACGTGCCGTATATGGCGCACTTGTAGTAGTTCTTGGTGTGGCCCGGATTGCATAGGAGATTGACGCACGTCTCGCAACGGTGTGCGTCGTCTGCACCATAGATGCGGCGCATGTAGAGGATGCGGTCAGGATAAGGAAAATCAACGGGTGCTAGGTCATCCGATAGGGTTAGCTGTGTTGTCATCATGTCACATCCTGCTTGAGCCAGTCGGCCAGTTCCTCGGCCTTGCGTTGCTTCACTCGCGCACGGCGTGCAATGCGGCGGGCTGTGCGCTCTTGCTCATCCCATCGGGCCAGGGTAGAGGCAAGGCGTTGCTGTGCGGCGCACGTCGAGCACAGTTGCGGACGTGGGCCAGCGATAGCGATGCCGCAAGGACAAATGAAGCGGGTCATTTGAGTAGTTCGGGGATGCTAAGACCGAATGCGCCAGCGAACAGCACGAGCAGGCCGATGATGCCAGCAGCGATGATAAGGCATGAGCCGCCATTGCCAACGTGGTCGTATGCCTGTAGTGCGGAATGCTCGGCGGGGTTGGGCTTGCGTATTGTGCCAAAGCCAGCCCACAGGATGACGAAGATCATGAGTCCAGCGAGACATAGGAAGCCGGGTAAGCTGGTAAATGTGGTGGAACCAAAGGTATTGATGCCAGTGGCAAGAGTATCAGGTGTCATGTGTTGGGGTACCTCTCCCCCACTGCTGAGCACTCCCCCGGTGGGGCGAAAGTGCTAGAATGTTTCGTGAATAATGAAGTTATGTCGAGTTGAGAGGGGTAGGGGGGTCATTCATCGTCCAGGTCTGCGCCAAGCGTGCTCACGGTGGTGATGGGCTTGCGGTTCGGGGTTCGTGGTGGGCTTGCAGTGATGAGCATACCGGGGTCGGATGCGGAGCGTACCAGTAGACCGGCCTTCGCTCGGACGTGCTTCTCTACGGTGGGCCAGGGCTGCGTCTTGACAGAGGGGAGCAGGAAGAATCCTGTACCTCCCCGCTTACGTTCGGCTGTTGCGATGCCGATAGAGATTAGAGCGTTGCGGTACTTCTGCCATGTGGGGCCAGCGATGCCGTAGGCTTGGGCTTGCGATGCGGTAGTAGCTCCACCGTGCCAGAGCAGGCGCACGTAACGGATGAAGGCTTCAAGTTCCTCATCTTCGAGCGTGCCGTCTTGGTCGATGTCGAGCCACATGCTGATGAGCATACGGCGTTCGGCCTCCACTCGTGCGCGTGACAGGTCGTGCCTATCGTACACCTTACGCATGGTCATCACGGCCAGTGCGCCGAACGGAGCCAGGGTGATGAGCACCACACCCCACAGCCCGTACCATAGGGTCATCCAAGCGGGTAGCAGGATGAGGGCCAGGGGTAGGAGCACGAGCAGGGAGAATGCACCCGCAACGACAGACACCACACCCACTTCTGCTAGGTCAGTGCGCCAGTTGGTGAGCTGTGCGCCCGACTGCTCGAAGCGGGGTGGTGCGGCAATGTCCAGCGATGCGCCGGCGTCACGGTGTAGGGTCGTCTTCCTCATCTGGTTCCACTACTCCGTCTCTTGCATCCAGCCAGTCATCGAAGCCCCACCATAGCGGCTGCCCTGCCCACACAGCCATTGCCACAGCCCCTACCGTCAGGCCAAGTGCGCCGATAAGGTACAGGGCTGGAGCCAGGGGCAGGGAAGTAGCGATGCGCCCGCCTCCCCATGCGAACAGGGTGAACACGGATAGCACGCCCAGGCGTACGCCCATAACGGGCAGTTGGCCCAGGTAGAGGGCTGCGCCCAGGATGATAGCGATGAGGATGAGGACGATAGCGGCGGTCATGGTGTAATCACATCCACAAGCAGAGCGGCGGCAACGACAAACCCACCACCTATCAGGAGGGCCAGCACCCATGCGAATGCGTGCCATGCGCACCCTGTTCGTTTCAGGTCTTCGATTTCCTGCTTCCTTGCTGTCGGGGAAAACAGAAGCATCAAAGCGTATGCGCCTACAATAAGAATGCCAAAAGCGAGCAGGGTCATTTGCAGTAGGTGGGCTGGTTCCACTTGGGATACTGGTAGGTGCAGGCGTAGTGGTTCTGGAGCCAGCGGGGAGGGAAGGGTTTGGTCATGTTGACGGGCGGCTTGCCTGCTGCGAATGCAGCCTCGGCGTTGAAGGACAAGGCGCACATCGAGCCAAGCAGGAGGGCGGCGGCAATCACGATTGCCCAGGCTTTCCAGTTGCGGCGGGGGCGGCGGGGTTTCCAGAGTTCGGTCATAGTTCACCAGCTAAGCCAATCCCTCGGTTCGCCTTCCTGCTCAACCAGGGCATTGGCGACAGACTGCCAACCGCTGCGCGTGTCCTCGGCCAGAAGTTTTGTGCCAACCTCGCGCACGATATTGTCTTGAATCTCAGCCCTGCGCACCTCTAGCCGTGCCAACTCGTCAGCGTAGGCGTCGGCAACGTCGGACCAGATTTCAAGGGCACGTTGGCAGGCGGCGACACCAGCCGTAAACCAGCGTTCGTCTTCGGGCATGTCTTCCCGTTGCTCGTACCCCGCCTCTACGCCCATCAGTCTCGCTTGCTTCTGTAGGGCGTCGTGCCAGTCGTCAGCCTCTCGGCTGCTTTCGGCAATGCGCTCCTGCATCTCTCGGCGTCGCTGTTCGCGTTCACTATCGGTGCGTTCTTCTAGTGCTCGGTAGTTAGCACGTTCTCGGTCGAGTTCGTACTGCAAATACGAGTAATCGGTTTCTGTCTTCATGGTTCATCTTCCTTGTGAGAGAGTAGTGAGATTGTGGGTGCGCGCACCCGGTTACGCGCACCCGATAGCCGGTCATTGTCCCCCTTTGGAAATGACCGTCCCCCGGTTCCGGGCGGGGTAGGCTTCACAGGTGGGTGAGCACCTGATTGGCTTCTGTGTCTGGTTCCACGATTGTTTCACGTGAAACATTCTTGCCGTCTCGGTCGGCAAGCCAAGCTTCGATGGTGGCCCGGTCGAAGCGCACGAGTCCGGGCTTCTGCTCGGAGCCGGGCAAGCGGGTGTAGGGAATCTTGCCCCGCTTGCGCCAACGCGTCACCGTCTGGTGATTCACGCCAAGCATACGGGCCACTTGATAGGTATTAAGAAGTTCAGGGTCAGGCGTGGAGCGAATCAGCATTGTTGGCTACTGCCTCCTTGAGTTCGGCGGGGATGTCGTCGGGGTTCAGGGCGTAGAAGTCCTTTGCGATGGGGTAGGCGGCCATCAGTTCAGCCAGGGGCACATCGTTCAGCACCCACACTTTCTTTTCCACATCATTGACGATCTGCGCAACCGAATGCGTTTGGAGCCAAGCCTTGAGAGCGTGAATCTGCCCGTTGGTCAGGGCCTTGCGTGAGCCTGTGCTGTTGCCGAATGCCCACTTGAGCAGGGCATGGTGGCCGTTCGGTTCGGTCATCTTGTCGATGGTGCCCAGGATGCCGTCCCGCCAGCCGGTTGTGAGTTCGGGTTCGCTCATGCTGGCTTTGGCAATCGTGCGGAGCCAGCCTTGCAATTCGGCGGGCGACATGGGCTTGGGTGCGGGTGGAGCCGGGGGTTCGGGTTCTTCCTCGTCGTCCTCGTCTTCGTCGCTTGTCACTTCGCCGGTGTTCAGGTCAACGACTACGCCACTTGCCAGGGCCATCGTTTGCGGGGCAGGGAGTAGGTTGTACTCACCTTCCACGATAGGCAGGGCGGCGTGAGACATGGCAGACAGTTGCAGAGACACCCAATCGGGTGCTGGTTCCAAGAACAACAGCCACTTCTCTACTCGGACGCGTGACCCGTCTTCTTTCGGCATGGAGATCATGCGGGGCGCGCGTCTCAGGATGAAGGGGATTCCCCGCAAGTCACTATGCAGGGCGTAGGCCGCTTCCAGGTTGCCGGTCAGTTCGATGATGTCGTGGATGCTGGTCGTTGTTGCCAGCACGTAGGCCAGTCGTTGCAGTTCGGGAACAATCACCTTGAGCCTGCCCACTGGCTTGCACCCAGGCTTGGCCTTCGTGCGGGCGGTGGTGCCAGCCATGTACGGGCAGGGCTTGGAACCTTGCTCATACTTCCCGTCAGGCGTGCGCCAAATGGTCATCGTCTGCCCGTCGCACCGGTGAATCAGGCTGGACGCTGTGTATTCCTCACGCCATGCCTCGAAGTTCTGTGCTGGTGTCTGGTAGGGCAGGAACACCCGCACGCTTACGGGTTCCTTGCCATAGACGGCCTCGAATGCGGCTTGTACGTCAGCCAGCTTGGTATCGAGCCGAAAGTGCTTCAAGTCCTTGCCGGGCGTGTTGGTGCCCTTGACAGCACCCTTGCGAAGGATACCGATTTGCGGGAAGCTCGGCCCCCGGTTAGTCAGTCCGATGATTGGCATTGATCTTCTCCTGTAGTTCGGGTGGTAGGCTGGTCATAATCGCTTCTGCGTCAGCCTGTTGTTTCTTGAGGATGGGCAGGGCTTGAGCCTTGACATAATTCTTCGCCTGCGCCCAAAGAGCATTGACGGTATTCTCGTCGTCGCTTTCTTCCAGGTCGGCCCACATGGTGCATTCAAGGGTGGCGCTGTTGTAGTCGCCAAGATTGAACTTGCGCCCGTATGTGACCGATACCGTCTTGATGTTCATGGTACTCCTTGCCCGCCTGTACCACAAGGGCGGGCGTCTCGGTGCCGTGGTCGGGGTGGGTCAAGCGTCTACGGGCTGCGTCTTGCCGTAGTAGGTGGTGGGTGCGTGTCGAAGCGGTTGCCCGCACGTGGGGCATAGGCTGATGAAGTGTTCCTCCATGTCAGCCCACTGCTCCCACTCTTGCACCCCGTTGTGATAGGTGCGGTTAAAGACCGTGTGCCCGCAAGCGAGAAGGGTAGGTTCCCACTTGCTCACACTGGCATGGATGGGCAGGTCGTTCATCAGAAGGGCACGTCCATGTCGGCGTCGGCCTCGTCGGTGAAGTCGTTGTCTCCCACCGTGTCGGTCAGCTTTCCGCCCGTCCCAAGCTCCACCAGGGCGGCAAGGGACACGGCGATACTCCGCAATTCCTGTACCTGCGCAATGGCGGCGGCGGCGTTCGCCAAGTTCAGGTTGCGAATGCCCGCCTCATCCTTCTCGTAATGCCGTATAGCTTCCTGCAAGTAGTCCATTGGTCTTCTCCTGTGAGAGATTGTTAGGTAATGCACCCAACATCAACAGGATACACCCACCAGTATGCACCGTATGTAATTGTTCATCCCATTCAAGCCCGATTAGTGAACGAGTTTGTCCACCTCAATCACTGGCTTGCCGCCCAGGGCCACAACCTGCGCTGCAAGGCGCACAAGGGCATTGCGTAGCTCGGCGTTGTCCCACGTTAGGGCACGTATCTCGCCTTGCAGGGTGTTCATGCCCATTTGCTGCGCCTCGGTCTTGCGGGTCAGGTCGTCCACCTCCTGTCGTAGCTGCTTTATCTGGTCGTCCGACGACATGGGCGCACGCAACAACAGGGAGCGATAGGCCAGCAAGCCGGGCACACTGACAACCCCGCCCAGGAGCACCAAGACAAGCGTAGCAAGCAGAAGTTGAGTCGTGTTCACGGTAGTGGATGGTGCTTGCGAGACAGAATGAGCATTCCCAGGATAGACAAGCCAGCTTGTAGGTAGGTGATGGTGCTCCAATAGGTCATCAGCACCGATGGGCCAACATAGCCAAAGAGTAGCCTGCGTGTGGCGCTCACCGTCCAGAAGATTGCCACGTGCAAGCACCACGCCATAATGACCGGGCCTATCGTGTTCTTCTCATACCGCTTCGTCTTCCACAGCGTGAGCACGACAAGCCAGAACAGCACGGCCAGCGTCACTGACAACATGGATTGCAGGGTGGGATTCATGTCGTGCCTACCATGCTCTCCACCAATCTTCGCCATCATCCTGCGCTGCGAACATGCGTTCGGGCGAGAGGGTGATGAGCAATTCTTCAACGAACTTGCTCCCGCCCGTCGCAGTCACAGCGGCCAGCACGCCATTGACGATAGCAAGCAGGAACATCTCGCCACTCACCGGCTGCGTCAGGTAGCCCACGATGAGGGATAGCACCACGCCAATGCCAACCGCTGCGGTCTTTATGTGCATGGTGGGCCACAGGGGGCGTAGGGCTGTGAGCAGAACGTAGAGGGCTGCGCTCAGTCCAGCCAGCGTAGCCAGGTTGCCCAGGTCAAAAAGGGTAGTAGGGATTTCCATAGAGTTAACCGTACACCAATCCAATCATGTAGTCGTCCAGGTAGCCGCCAAGCACGGCTTCATATATCTCATCTTCCCACGCGTCCACAGTCTGATAGCCTTGAGCAATCAAGCGGTCGCGTTGCATAGCATCCTTCCCTTGCCGTGAGAAGATACTGTGCCAGTAAGCGCCCTGTACCCTTAGGGCCATGCCGGGGGGTAGGCCAATGGTAGGGAGCACAAAGTCCACGATGGAACCGCCAATGTGCAGTGCTCCACCCAGGATAGGGCTTTGTGACTGGTGCGGTATGGCCCTGCCCGTCAGCCAGTTCGCCACGATGCGCTCCGGTAGCGTGCCGGTCGGTACTGTGCCCGCTGCCGCTTCGAGCCGTGCCCGCTTTGACTTCGTTGGAGCCAAGCCAAGATCGCCCTTCGGGGTCTTCGGCGCTATGTCGGCGGCGATGCTTCCAACCGCCTGCTTGCTGCCCAGGGTAGGGAATGGCTTGCCTATCCGCTTCATGCTTCATTGCACCCAACCGTAGCAATCCAGGCCACTTCATAGGTGGTATCGTTCACCCGTACACCCACCTGCCGCTGGCGTCCAAGCTGGTCGAGATGAACGCTGTACGAATCGCCAAGCTCATCGAGCAGGGTAACGGCGGTTTGCGCCTGCCGTGCCGCTTTCAGGGCCGCCCACTGCTGCCGTGCCGTGCGTGTGTCCACCGCTCCGTTGTGCAGGCGTAAGCGGTCGGCTATCATGACTTGGAATTGGAACCGCTCTTGTACGTCAGGGCGTGCGGTGTAGCGTAGGGCATAGCCAAGCATCTGCGGGGAGTCATACGACTGTGTGCTGATGAAGTCAAAGCGTAGCTGGAGCTTGCGGCTGCTCACTCCAATCGAAACCGTTTGCACTGGTTCAGTCGTGACGTTTGCCAGGAGGGTGAAGTCTGCCGTTTCCTCGGAGCGATAGTAGACGGCCAGATAACGAACCGAAGCAGAGAGATTGGCCCCAACCACGTCCACCTCGGCCCAATATTTCGGGACATTTAACAAATCTCCGTCAATCCATGAAGTGTAGAGCCTGCCCGTTAGTTCGGCCAGGGTATCAGAGTCACGCGTGAAGAACTGTACTTCGCTGTTCGCTGTGCGGTCGCTGTACGTCCACCGTCGCGTCGTCCAGGTCGGTTGTACAAAGCTGCTCACCACACAATGACTGCTCAGCCAGATACGGGGTGAGTCAGAGAACACGCCCGAATCGACAAGCAGGGCCTTGCCAGGGTCGCCCGTTCGGTCAGTGGTCGCAAGGCCGTGCCAGCCGGAGCCGGTGTAGGCCAAGACCTGCGTCCAGTCGTCGGCGCTGCTCTCGAAGATTGCGTACAGTTGGCCCAACGTGCCGGTCAGGGACACGAAGCGTCCCCGCTGCTGCGCCTGTTCCAGCAAGCCCACTTCCGGGGACACGGATGAAAGCACGTTGGCGCTGCTGTAGCGGGCCAGCCCGTTCGCAAGCGGGAAGTACAGGTCATCTTGGAACACAGCCCAGGTTGCGAAAGTGTTCTCGTGAATCTCGCCGGAGAAGTCGAGCAACTTGTTGGCTTGGATGGTGCTGGCTGCTGCGGGGTAGGTGTCGGCGTAGGTGACTGCATACAAGCCATCTTGCTTCCCGGCGTACAGGTTCCCTTTCCATGAGAACAGGGCCACGATGGGATAGCGACGGTCGCCTACTCTTGCCTTTGGCCCACCCGTCCCTGCCGTCGTCCAGTCGGCGTAATCGCTGGTGCCCTGCACGAACACGCCATCGGTCGCGTCGTTGGCCGCACGCCAGAACAGGTTGTCGTGCTGCGTCAGACGGTCAGCTTTGATTGCCCCGATTGCCGACCAGGTCGTCACACCGTCCCACGTGGTGATAGCCGTACCGTCGCCCATCGCAACCAACAACTTGGCGGCTGTGTCTGCCGTCTTCTGTACCAACATGCCATCGGTAATGTCGGAGCCAAGCGCCTTGATTCCGCTGCCATCGTTCGCCACTGACATGGTGGTGGGCGACGTGAGCTTGTACACGCGCTTGCCCGCCAGGGCATAGATGAAGCCAGCCCACTCCACAAAGCGAACGGGTGGGGTGTCCGGGTGGATGTTGACGTACTGTGCTGCTACGGCTGCGGTGGCCGTGGTGCCCGCCGTCCAGCTTGACCCGTCATACGTCTTGTACGGCTGGTCAATGTCGGAGTCGGTAGCTGTGAGCACGTCCAGCGATTCGCTCCCGCTCACCGTGAAGTTCACGACAAGCCAGAACTGTGTGGCTGCCGTAAGGGATGCCATGAGGGTGCCACACGACAAGGAAAGCCAGTCGCCTTGATAGGAAACGGATGTTGCGGTCGCATTTGCCGTGGTTCCATTGGTCACAGCCGCCCCCGGACTGCCCGCCGAGTCTGCATTGACCGAAAAGTTTAAGGTTGACGCGTTAATTCCCGTCAAACTGCGGACATAAGCCCACAATCTCTGCAATTTGTAGTTGCCTGCGCCGCCGCTGGTGATAGAAATGTTGTACTTGGTGCCCAGGTAGGCTTCTACTTGCTCACGGTCGCCGCCCGATAAGGCAGAGTTGTAGAGGATAATCTCGCAGATAGTGGAGGACGAGTACCCACCTACGGGGTTGCGGGTGAAGATGGTAGCCCCGGTGTTGGCTGTCGAAATAGCCCTTGCCGTGGTGCTTGTGACGGTTTTCGATACCCCGTTGACCCAGGCCGCCATGACGTTCGTGTTGCTGCCGTCTTGCCTGATAGCCACAACCTCATAGTTTGCCGTGCTCTTGGCTGCGTTCCACTCCCTGCTGCCGCTGGTTACGTGCATCCCAAGCTTGCTGCTCAAGGCCCAGTCGCCCCCGTTGGCGCTGTTGTACCCGAAGTCCAGGTCGAAGTGAGTCGCATCGGCATTGCCCGCCTTGTAGACGATGAACATGGTACGGGAGCCGGAGCCAGAGATAGGCGCTACACCGCTCAGATAGTCGGCGCTTGCATCGCCCGCAATGCCGGGCAAACTGTTTTGCACGCTGGTCTTGTAGGTGGGACGGGAGCCGCTGACTGACTGCGTGAAGTGATTCGCTTGCCCGCTTTGGTCAGTCCACTTGCCCACCGGGTCATTGTTGGATGAAACCGGCGTCGTGCCTGCGCTGTCTTGGTACACGCCAGCATCAGCCTTGAGCCACAGTTCCAGGCCCGTCAGGTCGGTAGGCACAAAGCTGCCGCCTCCACCCGGAACGGTGAAGGGCACGGCTATCTTGGTGGTTCCGGCGTCCAGTGTGACCCATGCCTTCGTCTGATTCTCCGGTTCAGCGGTCATGCCCAGGTTGAGCATGTCCCCGCTGGCGTCCATCTCACCCACCATGCCGTTAGCATCCCGTGAGGAAGGCTGGCTTGAGTTCAGCTTGGGCCCCAACGTAACGCGTTCGCCTCTCGTGTCTACCCTATAGGCCCACAGGAACTTCTCTGCCGTGGCGTAGCGAAGCTGCCCCATGCCGCCTTGCAAGTTGCTTTGGGCGACGATGCTGTACTGCTCGAAGTCGGCAAGGGAGTAATCGCCGCTCACCTGCTTGGGTGCGAACGGGGTAACGATGCTGCTGTTGGAGTTGCCCACTCCGGGCGCGAAGATGTAGCCCGCCCCGTTCAGGGTCACGTCATACTGGCGCTTGGTCATAGATGCCACTCCGGTTGATAGCGGTGCGTGCGTCCGGCTTCCCAATCCTGCGTCTTGGCCTTGCCAGGGGACGGGCGCTCACCCCTGCCCATCGCTTCGATGCGCTCCATCCGTTCTCTGTACATGGATGCAAGCCAGTCCCGGTCAGGGGCCGCAGACGATTGCATCTTCATAAAGTACAGCTGTGCCTGCGCCCGGATGAGATGTTCGTTCAGGTCGCCGCCCACGGTTGCGGTGTCGAGATACACGCCTGCCGTGTCGGTCTGGTCATACTTTGCTTCGTACACCACACGACATAACGTGTTGGCGTCGAAGTTGACCTCGCCAAATTCAAGGGTTAGGGTTCCGGCGTTGTCCCACACGCGCCAGTCGCTTACCTGCTTGAAGGCGCTTTGCGGGTCGCTGCTCTCACGGAGCCACACGCCAATCACATCGTCGGCGTTGTGCAATGCCGTGGCGCTCAGGGTGTACTCAGCCAGATTGCTGTTCAGGGTCAGGGTAGTGACCATTCTCCAGTCGGAGATAGCCAGCATGATTGCCGTGTCAAGGTCTTCCTTCGTGTACTTCAAGTACACATCGTAGGTATCGCCTGCCCCCGGCGCAACGGTGAAAGCGGTATCCACTGTGACCACACCCGTCGAGCCAACGAAGTCGGAGATGTACCGCACTTCCCCTTCTGGCGCAAGGTCATCGGTGGTGTCTGTGATGTACAGGTCGCCGCCTATCAGGTGGTCATCGCCAAAGCGTTTCAGGTTCACAAGGTCGGTCAGGGTGGTGGTGGAGCCAGCCGTAGCCGTGCCCTGCACCAAGCCGCCCGTTGACCGTGCGAGTTCTTGACGTAATGTGAGAAGGGTATAGCTCATGGTGATGGTTCCTTCGGCGTCCAGTCCTCAGCCGGTTGCGGGGCAGGGGTAGGCGTGACGCCAAGAGACAAGGCGTAGTCCTCAAGGGTCTTCGCCGCCGCCAGCAGGTCGCGCACGGTCGCCGGTTTGTGCAGGGTGGGCGGTGCGTCGATGTTGACGGTCACGAATGGGGTGGTCATGGCGTCCTCAGCGTGAACGGGGTAATGGCGGCTTTGGCCTTCTCCTGCGCCGCCCGCACTTCGGCGGTGTTTACGGTGTCTGCCACGAAACTATACACCATGTCGAGCACCTTCTGTGCCTGCGCTTCGGGCGCAACCGGGCCGTAGTAGGCAGAGAAGCCAGCTTGCACGCGCTGTATCTCGGCGTTCGTTATCGGCTGGTCGGTCAGGCTTTCGAGCAGGGCACGCACCTTCTTGGTATAGTTCATGTCAGCAATTCCTTGACTGCTTCTGCCCGCAAGCGGGTGAATAGGGCCAGCAGGCGGGTTTTCTCAGTTGCGGTAAGATGATTGCTGACGTTGCGAAGGCGTACTATTTTCATAGGCGCGCCGCTCTGGTCAAGCACAGTGACCATGAGCATACTTGTGATTCCTTCGGGCGTGCCATTGGAATCTGTAAATTCGTACTGTAGTGCACCCACGGTGGTCTTTACCTGATTGGCGGTGTCGAGCGGGTCGAAGGTGGGCATGTTATCCTACCAGTCCTATTGTCTGTGCATCGTCAACCCATGAGTTAACGAAGGCGGCTAGGTCTTCTGAAAATGTACGCAAGTTGTCGTAGGCAACCCGCAAGGCGTTCAGGTCGGTCAACTTTGCGTAGGGCGTCCCACCCTGCGCGTTGTCGATGCCGGTGTAGGCGCTTGATTCCGGGTCGCTGGTGTAGGCGCTCAAAGTCTTGTCGGCGGTGCTGTAGGTCTGCGTGTAGGCGCTCGGTCGCACGACTGGCGTAGCGCCCCACCATGCTTGCTTCTGGCTGCTACTCGTGCCCCATTGCGCGCCTGTTGTCGTGTCAGTGGCTACGTTCGCTGCCGATAACAGGATGCCGCCTACAGGGATAAGTTGCCCGTCTTTGTCGATGGACATCTTAAGTGTACCGTTGTTCTTCCACGTTGCCAGCTTCGCCCCGCTTGTGCTCAGCGCGTTCGTGGTGTCATGCATGTAGGCGACGGCGGTCGCGCCATTCGCAACCTGATAGTCCATGCTGTGCCGCACCGTCCACCCGGTGTCGTAGTAGTCCATCCCCTTGTTCGCCAACTTTGCGCGCTCACTCGCAAAGCGGGGAAGCTGCGCCATCTCGTAGATCGCTTCGGGAGTGTCAGGGAAATAATTGATGCCCTGCACCCACACTTCATGACTGGCGTGCGAAAACCGTATCTTGATTTTCTTTAGATAGTTGTTAATTGGAACGGTGAATTGAATGTTATTCGATACGTTGTTCTGCACACTTGCCAAGCTGGTTTGCCATCCGTCAACCCCCGCCCCGCCTCCACCATAATAGTAGCAATCCAGCCAAACGGTATCAGCGATGTTTGCCCCAAAAAACGAACAATAGATTTGCCCACTCCAATAAGTAAACCCCGTGGCTGTATTCACACCATAACCGACAAAGGGATTGAAGTCTATTTCTACGTTTCCTTCCGTGGCTGCATTCATCTTCATATATACGGTGGAATGCGAACCGTCGAAAAGGCCATCTGCGTTGGAAAATGTGCAGTTGGTGAAGGTGACCCCGTACCGTTGGTTTGCACCCTGCAATCTGTCAAAAGCGGGTGCGCTTGATACACGGCCTGCAACATTCACATTGCCTAAAAAATTGTGGATGTTCTCGTAAGTAAGGCGATACGCTTCTGCTCCTGTTTTGTCTACAAACTTCACCACATCCACCACTTGACTGGCATGGGCGTAGGCAATGAAAGCGGCGCGGTACGGGCTTGCTGTCGTAACGCCAAGTGCCGCCGCTCCTGCGCTAGAAAGCGCACCCGGCCCTATCCCGACCGAACGCAGATCGGGCCGAAAATGAGCGATCTCTTGATTTGAGTTATTTTTGACATAGATACCGTGCCACCACCCATCGCTCTCTGTTTTTAGCGCGCCTTCTACGGTCATCAGGATATTGGCCGGATAGACATTTAGTTGGAGTTCATTTGCAGACAAGGTGAACCATGTTGTACCCGTACTACTCTTTATCGTCAGGCTACTCCCTTGCGCATACCACGTGTCTGACTGTACCCCGTTCGTGAACAGTTGCTTCTGACTGCTTGCCCCGGTGTCTGCCCCGGTCTTGGCGAGATAGGCAGAATGTGCGTGCGAGTCCCCACCCGTTACGTGCGTGCTGGCAAATGCACCATGCCACGTAAGCGCCCTGCTATCGTTGTGATACTGCGTATGGTCATCGTCCCCAAGCCCCGTTAGTGCGCCGTGGTCAGTGACGCCAGCACTCGCCGTAACCCAAGTCAGCCCACCCGAACCGTCAGGGGCAAGCACCTTCCCGGTGTTCGTCTCGGAGGTCGGGAGATTTGCAACATCAGAAACGCCAAACTGCCAGCCATGCGTCGTCATTTGAGAAGCGGAGCATAGAGGGGGTAAGCGACAAGAGCTAAGATGAGGAAGGCAAGCACCAGATTGACAATGACAAGGCCAAGCACGGCGTTCGCTTTGCGGTCAGAGGGCTTCACTTGGAAGGGCATGTCATCTCCAAGCAATCAATTCGACAATGGTTCCAGCGGTCGGAGTGGCAACGTAGACGAGAAGGGTCTGACTGCCCCACAGGTTGTAGGACGAGTAGGTGTAGCCAGCTTTCAGGGTCATGTAAGGGGCGGTGGGGGTGGCAACCTTACCCGTCTCAAAGGCAAAGCGCACGTTGGCATTCGTGCGGGCTTGCATCTCGAAGTGGGTACAGCCTGCGGGCAGGGTGATAGTGTACTCAGTGTTGGCGTTGGTAAGCGTCTGATTGAACAGGACGGGAGCCGCTGCGAAGTTGCCAGCCATCTCACAACCACCTGTTCATCAGATAGGTTTCCAGGGCTGCAATGTCGGCTACGGATGGAGCCGGAGCGTAGACAAGAATTTCACCTACAAAAGCGTTCAGGTACTCGTCAGGTGCGCCCACCCTTGCGCCAAGTCGATAAGCGACATTCGTAACCGTGCTGATAGTCGGTGTGGCGGTGCAAACTGCCGCTCGGTTGATACGTAGGGTGTCGGTCGGATTGTTGAAGTAGACGGTAAAGACGCCAGAGGAAGGAGCTGCAACATCGTCTGCCATCCCGCTTGCCCAATAGTGGTTTCCAGGCCCAACGGTTATTGTGTGTGGTGCGTAGCCTCTTGTCGTCATGCCATACGCTTGTCCCGTCTGGTCAGCCCCGTAGTGCAGAACGTGGTTATAGCCACTGCCTGATATGCCCAGGCTTGGCATGGCAACGATGATGCACCGGCTTGCCGTAGTTGCTGCGGGGCCGATTGCACCGCCATCCATGTAATCGTTGCCGTCGAAGTCAAGGGTAGGAAGCAAACCGTCAAAACTGCTGGCGGCTGTCCACGTTGGCTGGTTCGCTCCCGTCGCCTGCGTCATGTCGCGCCCGTTTCCCGACTGGTCAGCCCAGGCGCTTACAAGGTCGCTGCCGTCCTTCGTGATACCGGCATCGGCCTTGAGCCATTGCCATAGGCCACTTACCTGCGTTGGCGTCTTGGCAGCCACGTCAAGCAACAAAAAGCGCTTGCCTTGACTCATACAATCGCCCGTCCCGTAACGGTCACGTTGCCGCTTGCGTAGGTCGAGACACGCGCACGAATTTGGGACAACCCGAAACATTGGATGCGGAACAAGCCCGCTGCCGTCGCCGTGGTTGCCGCCGTCCCGTCGGCCAGATTGGTCGCCTGCACAGCAACCCAATTGGTCTGGTCGATGTTCGCCTCCCAGGTGACGGTAGCAGAGAACGTGCCTACCACTTGGAAGGTCGCCACGCTGAACCCGTCCACTGGCAGGGTGGTTCCGTTCGCTGTTGCGGCTGCCGCATTCTGCATTAGCGCGCCGTTGTACATCGCTGATTTGCTGCTCATGGTGTTGCTTCCTTCGTGGCAGGCAAACCGCCCACCACGTCTGTTACCTCGTGGGCCAGCATCCAGCCCCTTACTTGGTCGTACTGCGCACGGTTGATTGGAGCCTCGCCCCAATGGTTGCACTCTACGCCCGTATGCGCCCACATCTTGACCTCGGCCTTCTGCAACATCTCGCAGAAATGGAAGTCCTCAGTGCGTCCGTACTCAAGAGCGTAGAAGGGAAGGGCGTCTTGGGGGCCAAGATGCTCCGGCTTCATCGGCGTTACCTGTTGCACCACGTAGGCCACACCATTGTGGACGTACAAGCCGGGGTCAACGTCCATACCTATGGCCTCCTGCACAGCGTCGTAGGGCATGAAGCCGTAGCTCTTGTTGTGCCTGCGGTACAGGAAGTGCGTCTCAAGGATGGTCGTGAAGCATTTCTTGTGGAGCAGGGTGCAACCCATACCGGACGCGTCAATGGGTATCACATCGCCCACCGTGTAATCTTGGTCAGGAAGGAAGGCGTTGTACCACCCGTCCGGCTGCTTGCGATAGATGAGGGGGTCGCACGGCGGGACACGGCGGTAGTAGATACCGGTCATGTACAGGGCGTCCCGCTCCAGGGCCGCCGTCAGAAGTTCGTTCGCCGTGTTCGGGGGCATTTCCACATCGTCGTCAACGAACAGGAGCCAGTCAGCAACCTTCTGGTTCAGGAACCACATGATGATGTTGTTCCTGCTCATGTCGGTAAGCGCGCCGCCGCTGCTCATCATCAGGCTGTACGGGTGCTGTAGGGAAATGAGAGACTTCCAGAAAGCTGGAATCTGCCACTTGTTGCAGGCCACGCCCAGGGCGTAAGGTGGTAGTTGGGTCATCGGCGTCGTACAGGTCTAGACATGGGTACGCTATTCTTGGGCATCTTGCCGTAGGGCTTGATTTTCTTCTTGATAAGCTTCTTGTTGTTGACTGGTGGTTTCATAGGTTCACACTCTGGTATTCGAGCCACATACCGACTACGTGCAGGGGGCCAGTCGCTTCACCTGCGCCAGCCAGATTGACAACCGCCTTGACCGCAACAAGATCGCCTGCAACAACGGGGTATGTGCCATCATCGTAGGCAATCTGTGCATTGCACTTGTTCAACCTGTTGATAGCTTCTGTCCCGCCCGTCAGATTTTTGGCAACTTCCACCGTCAGCCCGCTGGTGCCCATTGCGTCGGTTCCATGAGATACGGGGGTAACGGTCAGCGTCAGGCTTACATCGTCGCCATCATCTTCGGCTATCTCGTTCCCGACTGAAAGGCGCAAGACAAACACGCTGGTTGCGTCCCAATCGTCGGGCACATAAAAGGACGTGTAGAAGGTCTCGCCATCGGCATCCAGGTTGATAGACGGTGCATTGTTGAACATCTCAATGTCACTCGTCCCGCCTCCCGTTGCGATAGGAAGCTGTACATAGCGGGTCACGGAAACAGGCAGGTTCAGGTATGGAGATGCAACCTCCACCCAATCGCCGTCGGCATTGGCGTCAGCCACTTTCATGAACATGGCCGATGCGTTGTCCGTGGCACCCGTTCGGAGAAAGAGACTTCCTTTCGATGAATCGGAAAACGGATAACTTGCACCAGTCCGCTCACTGTCGCCAACCAGAATACGCCATCCGACTGCTGGTGCTTCAACAACGATATTTGTCATGGTGCTCCTTTGGAGTCAGGGTAGGGAAGGAAAGAACACGTACAAGACGCTTGCTCTGCCTTCCCTACC
>OFSE01000224.1_pt1 | contig 19196 bp, 22 predicted proteins | sample 1543261 | NCBI WGS metagenome assembly OFSE01 (sample SAMN07774225, study PRJEB24372) | wastewater metagenome | isolation source: Exp Tend VB 50WW | collected 2016-02 | reverse complement strand
CAGACGTTGGCCGGACTACAGGAGCAACGATGAAGGCGGACTGGCTATTGAGAGCCGAAGCGGAACAAGAACAACTCTGGTCGCAGTTGCGCCGATTGGAGGCTGCGCTGAGCAACGAAAACTTCAAGCTGGAGGAAGAGACTCGGCAAGACCTCAAGGATCAGCGGGACGGAATGGCGCAATACAACGCGGCACTGTCGCGCCGTATCAAAAAGAATGGAGGAACGGTATGCGAGTAATGGAGCGAAAAGATGTAGCAGCCACCATTGCTCAACTGGCACGGGGGGCGGGGCATGCGGTAGAGCAGTGGCATGAAGCCCTGGTCTTTACGACGCCTGCGATAGACACCGCACACGTAGCGCGCTGGAAATCATCGAGGCGCATGCATGGGGCAGAAACTGGCGCCCTCAGTTGCCGTGACGACGCGCCGGACAGGAGCGAAGGTGACATTCCGTTTTAGGTCGACTCCTGCCCAGGTGTTACGGTCGCGCTTCCACCTTGAGCAGCAACTATCAGCGCCCGGCTCCCTGTCAGGCTATCAAGCCGACCGCCTACAGATGGGTCTAAGTGGGCCAAGCGGCAATGGCGCGCGATCCAATGGCCAAGACACACTAAGGGCAAAGCTTGGTGATCTGCTGTTGCTGTGCCGAGATCTAACGCCGGAGGAAGAGAAAGTGTGTCGGCTCAAGTATGGCACGCAGGGGCAGATTGAGACGTATCGCAGACACCGCAGACCGTGCGACATGCGACCCGGCGACGGAGAGGATGTGGTTAATGCCAAGACCGAGCATGAGGGGTTTGTCGAGGTTGAGGGGAAGCGGGCTGCATATCCGGTGCGTGAGCAGATAGCGGCAAGTGCTGGCATGACAGCGCGGCAAGTCAAGAGCCGATTGAGCAGCGCACACAGTAAGATAGCCGATGCGATCAAAACAAGTGGCCAGGTGTGATCACACTCGGCAATGTCGCTTTGTTAAAAAAATCAGTTGACTTGCGCTCACTCGAAGGCAAGGCTTTGGACATGCGGCAGAGTTGCGCCCCACATTCGTGGTTTTGGTGCAGTCAGCACAAAAACATGCTGCACTGCTCAGTTTGCGGAGCGCTGCGCTGAAAGCCTCCTATGCGTCTCCAGCGCTCGCGGCGGATGCCGAGAGCAAGACCTAGAGACAGAGTAAGCAGCGCAGCGTCCTTACTCGCCCCGACCTTGCCGTATGGGTGCGCCAAGCGCTATCATGAACTCGCAATGCTGTCAACCGGACAAAATGACATGCCCTGATTTTATTGGGGTTTCAGCGACAGCAATGAAAGCAGTTTCTTTTGAGTAAGCACAACGCCTAAAGGGCGCCCCCAGTGCCGATCAAGGATCAGAATGGTAAGCGTCTCTCGGGCTCAGCGCTGCGAAAACGAGCCGCTGAGCAGAGGGGCGCCTACGAGCAAGCGCGAGTATCTGGCGTCACAAGCAGCGTAATCGACGATCCTCCCGACGACGGAGCCGAACTGATTTCGTGGTCAGCTAAAAATCTTGCGAAGCTGCTTGCCGACGCCTACAGAGACGCTGGCCTAACCGGGCTTGACCGTTACAGGATCATCGGCAGCCTGACCGCGCAGCTTGGCATGATCAGAGACAAGGCGGCAGAGCAGACCAGGATCGCGAAACTCGCTCAAAAGCACGGACTGGTGAAGACGCCAGACAAAGAAGGATTAGAGCCGTTTGCGGGAACTATCAAACCGCCGACTGCTCGCGGAGCTAGAAAGCAGGGAGAGCGATAGGTACGTTGACATGTGCCTGGTTGCTCGCGACCGCGAGAGCCGGGAAACGATACTCTGCGCGGGCGGGCAGTGGGACCAAGTAGAGGGACGGTTTACAGACCGCGATCCAACATCCTGCAAGTACGTAGACCTGCACGCTGGTCAGGTGCCGTTTGTTCGCTGGTTTGCGGAGTGGCTGCGAGACTTCCGAGAGGGCTACCCACGCGACACGTCAATCACGCTTGCTGGCGGCCCACGTCGAGGTGGTAAGACCTTCTCGCTGTGGCTGTGCGGCAAGGCGATGGCGATTGACGTGCCCAACTCGATTGTGTGGGCTGTTTCGGTAGCCAATACAGAGCGCGACGAGCTTGACCGCCAGCTAAAGGAAATCATCCCAGCGAGCTGGTACGTTTACCGGGAGTGGCCAAAGCACCAAGCCACGTTCCTGAACGGCTCGATAGTCACTAACGTCTCTGCTGACGATCCGGACACGACCAAGCGCGGACGCGTCGATCTGGTGTTTCTAAACGAAGCCCAGAAGATGCAGCGGCGTGTACTGACGAACGCAATCAAAGGCACGGCAGACCGCGGTGGCTTGGCGATGTTGGCAGCGAACCCACCCGAGGACAGCAAGGGTGAGTGGGTTTACGACCTTCACGAAGCGATTTCCGAAGGCAAGTTCAAACAGAACAGGCCCAAGTATTTTCATTACGATGCCAAGCTCAACCCGTTTGTTGACCAGGATGCAAACGAGCGAGCGGGTGAGGTGCTTTGGATACTTGACCCAGAGACAGCGCAGGCAAACGACGCTGGTATCTGGAAGAAGCCCGGCGACCTCGCCTACCACGCATTCAGACGGCGCGTGAACGTCCGACCTGCCCCGCTACTCGGAGACATCACCGAGGAGTGGACAAGGCGCAAGCTGGGTCGGTCGTACAAACTGATTGGCGGCTACGATCCAAACGACAGACCGCACCACGCTGTCACGTTTTGGAAACTGTTCGGTGAGATAGACAATCCGATCTTGTGGGCTGTCGATGAACTGTTAGTCGAAAACGCCGACGGAGAAGACCACGTACTAGAGTGCATCGCTGCGAAGTACGACAAAGAACAGGTCATCTTTGTGCTAGACAACTCCTGTTTCTTTCAGGACAGCAAGCACACACGAAACGGCAAAAACTCGTCAGACTACTTCCGTGGCTGGGGTTATCGCTGCGAGCCAAACCAGCCAGCCGCAAAAAACAGCAAGACCGGGAACCCGCGCAATCCTCCGATCGAACTGCGCGTCAGCCTGGTCAACAAGTTGCTGTACCAGTCGGACGACGGGATAAAGCCGGCGCGCATGTTTGTGTCTCCGGATTGCGTCCATTTGGCGGAAGCGCTGAAAAAGTGCAGTTCCAAAAAAGTCCGTTACGGATACGGCCCGGTGGGACGTGAGGCGCACATCACAGACACGGCTGGATACGTCGCGTGGTGGGTATGGCCAGCTCCGAAGCGGAAGGATATCGAGTCCGAGAAGTACACGGGCTTTGTGTGGGAAAACCAGAAAACGAGCGTTTATGCGTAAACAAGACCGATACAAGGCTGCGGTAGCCCGTGATGAAGCACTCAAACGGGCGGGGCAGGCAGACGAGATTTTGCGGTCTGAGCTTGAGGCAGTGCGCAAGGAAAAGTCACCGGCTGACTGGCGGGCGACCGTAGAGCGCGTGCGGCACGATGCACGGCGACCGAGTTCCCAGCATCATCAGCAAGCGCTCGTGACCCTCGGTGCATTGTCGGCGATGGGTGCTGTGTGAGAGAAGACGAACTCCGCAAGCGTACTCGGGAGTATGTGGGGCGCTTGTCGAGTATCTGGCAGGCGACGGTTGATTATCCAATTGTGCCAGGCGTCGGCAGCGCGTACGGAGAGGGAACGCGGCTTCCTACCAGCGAGGCAGCTGAAAAGGTCGTACAGAGCCAAGATGCTCTATTTGGTCGCGTCGCTGCTCGGCTTGGTCCAGTTGCCAATTTTATCAGCACTCACCCGCTCCGAGGACTGACACCGGAGCGTGTCGGAAGCATCTTCAACACCGTGCTTGTCTCGGGATGGATGCTTGACAAAGCGTGTCTTGACGAAGATGTGATCCTGGCGGACTCCCATTGGCGCGCGGTAGACAACAGCTTTCGCGTGTCAATCATTGGGAGTCCGTTCACTGTCGAGCCGGTAGACTCCTCAGACCTTGCGCAAGCGGTCGCTGACTATCAGCAAAAGGTGTTGCTCGACGAGTGCCACGGCTGGCAACAGGCATGCAAGCGACTGCTGTTTGGTGACACTGCCGGTTACGCTCTTGAAGAAGTGGTGTACGAATGGCGCGAGGTCAATTACAACAGCGGCGGCCATGCGTACACCGTCGAGGCGCCTACCCCCATTGGCTTTGAATGGGTGCGCAATGTCCACACGCGGTGGAATCAAGCTCAGGGAGACCGGCTAGAACTGGACTCCCGAGATGGATTTTTCCCCGTGTCCGCCACTCCGCACAAGTGGCTGACGTACACCGCTGCGCATGATTTCATGGTCAGGCGCCGTGGGCTCAACTACACCAACATCTGGCTATCGCTGATCAAACTCAACGATTGGGCTCGGTGGGCTGCTCTGCTTGACATCTGGGGGCTACGCGCTCCGGTGGTCAAGTACGCGCGCGACAGGTGGCAGGATGAGAAAATGCGCACGGAACTTATCGCGCAGATTCAAGCCTGGGGGAAGGGAATGGGGGCCGCATTCCCTGACGATGTGGAGTTTGACGCCAGCCCTGGAATTAGCGACGGAGACTCGCGCGGCATGCACGCGGCTTTGCTAGGAGTCATCAACTCCGAGCAGAGCAAGTTGCGGCAAGGTGAGCAGCTCACCACAGAAACAGGCGGCGCTGGCTCTTATGCGTTGTCTGAAACGCACGCAGACACCAAAGCCGAGCATATCGAGGAAGGCGAACAGAACCTTAGCAGCGAGGTGCGCCAATGGTTGCGCGCGAGCTTGCGTATGGCGTGCCAGCAGTACCTGGGCGATGGTCGGTGGGGGGAGCCACTGCCGCGTGGTTTGTGCGCAGCCCTGGGGGCCACTCCGCAGCAGATCCTAAGCAAGTGCGGTCGTCCGCAGTGGCGCGTTACGCGCGAAATGACTCCTGCGGTACGCATGGGTCTGTACGACAAGGCGGTCAACCAGCTTGGTCTCAAAATCGACCGCGAGCAGCCATACCGCGAGTTTGGCTTTGCAAAAGCGCGTAGCGACGAGCAAGCATTGCGCGGCACGTTTAAGATTCTCGGTCCCCAGGATCAAGCGGTCGGCGGACCAAGCGACGAGGCAACGCTGGAAAATCCAAATCAGGGCGGGCGGTCGCGCTCGACCTAAAGGAATAAAATGGGAAATCAGAGCGCAGAGGTTCATCGCAGAAATCAACGCACGCTGCGTGCGGGTTTTGATCTGGCATGCCAGGTAACGACTCCGTATGCCGCGCTGTTCACACTGGGGAACAATCATGGCGAATACGTGCCGTTTGATGTGTCCGGAGGCGGATTCACGGTTACGTTGCCGCAATACCCATACGACGGCATGACGTTTCACTTCTCCGAGGTCAAAAACAGCACCAATGCGTTGGTGATTGACGGAAACGGAAACACCATCAACGGCGCTGCGACGCTGACCATGAACGCGGCGTATCGGCAGCGCAAACTGCGGTACACGACCCTTACCGGCGTCGCACAGTGGATTGTCATCGAGGGAATCGGATGACCTCCATCAGGCTTTACGGTCTGATTGGCAAAGACGCGCTGGGGCAGGGGACAAGCGCGGACGAGATGATTTCCCGCATGCCCTCGGATGGTTCGCCTATCGAGGTGCGGATCAACTCCGAGGGCGGGTCAGCCGTCGAAGGCTTTGCAATTGCAAACGCTCTCTACTCCTACAAGGGAGAGACGGTTGCGATCGTCGAGGGGCAGGCATCCAGCGCGGCTAGTTACGTCGCGGCATCTTGCAGCAAAATCAAGATGTATCGGGCGTCGTACATGGTGCTTCATGGACCATGGGCGCCTGGCGAAGGGAATGCCGAGCAGCATCGGCAGATGGCAGCAGACCTGGATCGCATGTCTGGGCTCATGCGCGCTCTGTACCGGCGCCGTGGCGTGTCCGACAAGCAGATCGACGAGTGGTTTGCCGGCGGCGACCATGTGCTGACTCCCGAAGAGGCAATGAAGGTCGGGCTGTGCGACGAGATAATTGAGGAAAACGCTGTGATCTCGGCTGCTGCGAGGGCTCAGATCTTGGCGAGGGTCAAGAGGCCGCTAAGGGCCGAAAGGAAACCCATGGAAGAGTACGCGAGCATGGACAAAAAAGCGCTCCGCGCGGCTTACAAGAACGAAGCCGACGAGAGCAAGAAATCCGCAATTGCAAAGGCGCTGGCGGAAAAGGAAGACACCACCACGGGAGAGCACAAGATGCAGGACCGGGTGAATGCTGAAGCCGACAAGGACCCGGCGGTCAAGGCGCTGGTTGCGCAACTGGCCGGCGAGCGAAAGGCGGCAATGGACGCGCAGGCGAAACTTGACGAGGTCGCTGGTCGTCTTGCGAAGATTGAGCAGGAGCGCGACGTTGCGGCGTTCGTTGCGGAATCCCGCGACGTGTACGCGGACGATGAAGCACGTGCTCAGTATCAGGCGCTTGGTGGTTCCGTGGCACGCGCCATGGTCGCAGAACTGCGAAAGAAAGGGGTCTCCATGGCGTCCATGTTTCGCGGGGGCAATCCACCGGGCAAATCACCGATCGGCTCGACCAATGTGTCAAGCGACGGTCTGACCATGTATCAGGGCATGGCGTATCGCGACATCGATATCGCTGCGCGTGCATCGCAGATTCGCGCGGAGCTTCGCGCCAAAGACACCGCTTCCAGCAACGCCGACATTGCCACGCGGGCGCTGAAGATGGCGCTCGCTGAGAAGGGACGCTAAACCATGTCCACCAATTACCCCAGCGCCGTGCAAGTGTGCGGCATTCAGGCTGCGCAGACCTTGCTTGGGCGCGGGTTTCTTCCGGCGTCGACCGCGACCCTTGCAAAGTTTCGCGTTGTCGTCGCGGCAAGCTCAAGCGATGACAAACTCGTCACCAACCCGGCAAACGCCACTGCGCTGAACGGCGGCAAAAACTTCGTCGGAATCTACACCGGAGACCGCACCGCGGACGCAACCGGACAGGATGCGAGCGGCATTGAGATTCAGGTGTCTGGCGTTGCCCGGTGTTCGCTGAAGACCAACACCGCCTGCGTCAAGGGAGACGAAGCCGGCTACGACCCTGCCGACGATGGCCTGATTCAGCCCATCACCGCCAGTAACCGCGGCAAGCTGATTCCGATTGGTCGTTTCGATCAGTCGAAGGCGTCAAGTACCGACATCCAGAGCGTTGGCGTCGTGCTGCTTGTGCCGATGCGTGGTGCAGGGTCCGGAGCGCTGTCAGTCGCAATCGCTGACGGAACGGCGCTGACCAACTCCGTTGCGGAAACCACGCTCGGAAGCATGACGATTCCGGCGGGATTTGTGCAGCAGGTCGGTCAGACGTTTGACATCATGGCTCGCGTCGATGTCACCAGCGGAAACGCGACGGACACTCTGATCCTGAAAGCGTATATCGGTTCTACGCTGATTGGTTCGACGGCAGCGGTCGACGTGACCAACGGCGGCGGAGACATCGGAATTATCAAGCTTGACGGTGTCGCGCGCGTGGTGGGCGCAACCGGCAAGTTCTACGCAGGCGGAGTCGCAGGCCTGGGCGTTCCGAATACTGCGACCATGTCGCCAACCGGCACCGTTGGCGAGGCAACCGTCGATTGGACGGCGGCACAGACGATTTCAATCAAAGGCACATGGAGCGTGGCCAGCGTTTCCAACAGTTGCAAACTGACCATGCTCACGGTCAAGGCGGGTTTCTAACATGAGCCAACTGAGTTCTGTTCTTCACGTAAACGTCCCACTGTCGGATCTGGCGGTTGCGTACCGTCAGGACATGAAGCAATTCCTGTGGGACACGCTGCTTCCAATCAAGGTCACCGATAAGCGGTCGAACCTGATCCGGGGCGTCAACAAGGCAAACCTTCTGCGCCGTCACGAGATGCGCGTTGGCAACCGTGGTGATTCGGTGCCTCGTGTCCGTTTCAAGATGGACGCAAATCAGTCGTACAACTGCACCGATATCGCGGTCGAAGTTATGAACGACAACCGCGAGGAGGCCGAGGCTGACGACATCGTGCAGTACGTTCCTGAGAATCTGTATCACCTGACCCAGGCGCTACAGATTGGAATGGAATACTACGTGATCAAGGATGTTCTGCGAAACTCCTCGATCATCACCAACTACGAAGATCTGTCAGGAACCTCGCGGCAGTACGACAACAAAGGAAGTCCCGACAGCGACCCGATTCCTCACTGGCGCCAGATCTGCACGAAGATTGCCTTGGCGACGGGTGGACAGAAGGTCAAGAAGATCGTGCTGGCGCGGCTCACCTGGCAGAAGATCCAAGAGAATCTCAACTCTCTTGCTCTCGGTCGCCTGGAGTCGTACGACAGCGCCTACCCGCTCGAGCGCAACATCGAAAACCTGATCGGCGCAGAGCCCGGCGCCATCACCATTTCGGACGCGACCTACAACAAGGCGACCGAGGATGATGGCACTCCGGCCTACCGAACCTTCATCGGTCCTGACGTGCTGTTCCTGCACACTGAGCCGCCGGCCACCCGGTCGTACGGTCTGGGCTACGTGTTTGCGTTTGCCGGTGGCAGCACTGGTCAGATCTCGCAGATGCCGGACGGAATGCGCGCGCCGTTCGCGGTCATGTCTTTTCCCGATTTCGGGCAAGAGACGTTGACCGGCGGCACCAAGATGCGTATCGTCGGCGGCGTCGATGCCAACATTCTGAACACGGATGCTGGCTACCTGATCAAGAACGCCGTCAACGGAAGCGACACCGCCAGCTACTCCGACTGGCTCAAGGACTAATCGCATGCAAGCTCGGCAGATTCAGAACACTCCAGAGCGTCCCTATGGGCAGGGGCACGTTTCGGACATCTCGCAAGAGGAGTACGACAAGCGTCCCGGGGCTTTTCGGTGGATTGCAGACGAAGTGGCTGCCGAGCTTGCAGAGCGTGAGAAGTCAGCGAAGGCGGAGCGCGAGCGGCAGGATCGAGCAAATGCAGAGGCGCGGCAAGCGCTACGTCATGACCTGGCGGAGCGCATCAAAAGCGCACGGGCAAACGCTCGCAACCTGGGTCTGAAACGTGACGAGATCAGCAAGCAGATCAAGGCGCTCGAAGACCTGGCGGAGGATCTGCAAAAACTCCTTGACGGGCTAAGCGAGCATCCTGTGCAGCTTGCGCCAAAGCCAGCGGAGCCTCCACAGCCGGACGAGTCACCACGGCCAGCGATTGACCTGCGCAGCGGCCAGGTAAGGAAGATTCGTGGCTAACCCAAACTTCCTGGTAGATGCAGACCTCTGGCGGCGTATGGGTGGGCAAGACAAGCTCACTCAGCTTATCGACCCAGAGCGCACGGGCGTATGGGATGCCGTCACGGCGGAGACTGCGCGGCAAGATGCGTGCAATCAGATCTTGGCGAGCGCCGGCATACATGCAGAGCACGTGGTGGACGTGACGGAGTTTCGTGACAAGTTCCCGCATTTAGTGACGGTCGCTGCGCAGCTTGCGATCGTGCTTCTGTGGCAGTACGGCAGCAGTGGTCAGGCGATGCCCGATGGCGTGGCTGCAATGGCTGCTTTTGTGTCTGCGGAGCGCGAGCAGATCGTACAGAAGCGGCTGAAACAGGGCACGCCGGAGTTCAACCCGCAGAGTGCGCAGCGTATTGTCGGCGCGATTGATTTGGACCCGGATCGCAACCGGATGACCCTTGGAAGCTGGAAACGGGGCGGCTTTTGCTGACATTTGAGTTTGAGATCAACGGAGCCAAGCGCGAACTGAGCGTATTGGCTGCCAAGCTCTCGGACTTGCAGCCTGTACTCAAAGCGTTTTCGGGCTACATGCGGCATGAAATCCAGCAGGTTTTTGACTCCGAGGGCGGCGGACAGTGGGCGCGGCGTAAGGAGTCTTCCCAACAGGCGTATAACCGCTCGATTGAGGGCAGGATTTCCAAAGTCGAGCGAAACAAGTACCGCGGTCTAGGAAGTCGTCTACAGGCAGAAAAGCGGCGAGCAATCAAGACCGCTGCCAAACCTGCCAAGTCTGAGAAGCAAGCAGAGCGCCGCGAGCGAGCGATAGCCCGGAAGGAATCGCAGATCGCGGAGGTGCAGAGACTTTCAGCCGGAGGAGAAGCACAGCCCAAAGGGCAAGCGGGACTCTACAAGCGCGTCGAGCGTCGGATTGTGCAGGCAGAGAAGAAGATCCGCGACATCCAAGAGGGAAAGGCGCTTGGTCGGATTGCTTCTAGCTGCGCGATTGAGTACGACGCGACAAACTGGACCATGCGCAGCGTAATTCCATGGGCCGGCGTGCATAACGAAGGCGGGCGCGTTGGGCATGGCGCGGTCGTTGCAAAACGCACGTTCCTGGAGTGGACCACGGAGCGCGTAGACAAGTTTGCAGAGTTGTCGCTTGACTACCTAGTCGGCAGGGCTGCCAAGAGGTCACTGAGTGCCTAAAGCGCTCGACATACGCACTGCCACAACCGACGTACAGGACGCGATCGTACGGGCGCTAGAGCTTGCCTATCTGCGCAGGTATCCCGAGTCGGCAGATCTCACGGCGCTTGCCCTGGTGGACAGCGAGAAGCTACCAGACAGGGCGCTAGTGTATGTCCAGTCCGAGGGCGTGGTGTATCGACTGAGCAAAGCAAGCACGTTGCTAGTCGCGCCTCCAGACATCGTAGGGGCTGCGGGAAATGGTCGGTGGCTACGTCAGACCTCGACCATGACGATGGGGCCAAACTACTTTGTGCCTATTTACCGAGTGCGTTACGGCGTGGTCAACGCGGTCGAGGCGTTTCAAGGAGACATGTCCGAGTTCTTGGACCGTCTCATGGGGCAGCGTCCGGCGTTTGGCGTCGAGGTGATTGAAGACGACCTGCAAATGCGTTCGTTGCGGCATGGTTCCATCTATGACACCAAATGGAAAGTAATCATTCACGCGACTACGTTCAACTATCGACACGGGTCTGATGCTCTGTATGGGTCGGACGTTGCGGAGGATAGCGGCATCGTTTCAGAGCGCGGAATCTACCGGCTGATGGGCGATGCGCGGTATCTGCTGGCGGGTACTGACCTCGGTGTGGGACTGTGCATCAAGTTTGCCTCGATTGACGGCAACGGGCGCCTAGTCGAAAAGCAGCTAGGGCAGCGGTACTTTCGCGGCGAGATTGATTTGACCGTGCATGGTACGGTTCAAATTCTCGACGAAGATTTGCTCCCGGCATGGTCCGCAAACATCGAGCGATTTGACACAGGCACGCCAGACGGTAGAACCTTCGACAGAGCAAACTTTGTTGCGCAGGGAATGCGAATCACTCCGCAGCCTGGACTGATGGGAGTGCCAGCAGCCGGTGTGGTGTACATGGAAAGCCAGCCGATCAGCGTGTCCCCTGGCCTGCATACGTTCACTGCCAACTGCGACACGTACCGCGATCAGTTGCCGTCTGGGCTGCTCGTGTACACAGACACCGAGGTAGGCGCCCAGCCTCCTGCGCAGCCAGCGGGAAGTTTACGAATCGGTGTCACACGCACCGACGCAAGCAATATCATCGGCGACACGCTGCTCTGTAGCTATCGCCTAACGTCCGCCCCTGTCACGGGCGACCCATTCACAGTAGAGGGTGGCACATGATGCCGTTTGACCAGCAACGCGAGCCAGAGCTAGGCGAGCGAGTCTACGTAAAGCCAACCAACCCAGCCGTCAAGATTCAGCGCGGCGACGGTCAGTATGGAAAGTTCATCGCTGACGATGGCGACGTGCTCCCGTTTGACAATTTCATCCGGGCGCGCTGGCTTGAAGGCAGCGTGATGATTTCTAGCATCGAGGGCGCACCGTGATTACCAATCCAGATCTTCCCATCAGCGTGCAACTCCCTGGTGTGTTTGTGTACCTGTCGCTCATCGGAGCGGCACCGACACAAGCACCGCTGCGGGTGCTGTTTCTCAGCTACAAGACCAGCGCGGGGACTGCGGCATCCGGCACCCTGTTCCGTGCTTTGTCTGAAGATGACGTGATCACCAAGTGCGGAACGGGCTCTGGACTGCATCGCTACTTCCGTGCATTCGCTGCGCAGGGTGGCGCAAACGTCGGCGCAGAGACTTGGTTTATGCCGGCGTCCGCACCGTCGGGCACTGCTCAGACCAAGTTCATCAAGGTGCTTGAGGCTCCGACCGGCGCGGTAGTTGGTTCTACTGGCACCGCTGCGGCTGCGGCTGGTTTTTGGTCTGTGTGGATTGCCGGAAAGCAGTACGACAGCACCATTGCCAATGGAGCGACCTACGCGACAATTATGCAGGACATGGTCACGCAGATTCAGGCGGATCAGGACTTCTTGCCCTGCACTGCGGCATACTCCGGCGGGCAAATCGTGCTTACCTCGCGGGTCGCAGCGCTTGCCGGTCAGGACTTTTCGGTGGCTGTGCGATTTTCGTCTACTGCGATGCTGCTAGCGGCATCGTGCGGCACTTTGACCGTCTCCGGCGCATCGAGCGGCGCTGGTGTGATCACCGTGCGCAACTATCAGGACTGGTCGGCTTCGGCTACCATTGCCAACCTCGACGCGGCCACCGTGACGAGCGCGGCAATCACGGCTGCAATCAACGCCAGCAACGCCACCGTTCTGAAGGCCGCAGAGCCAACCGTCACAACTGGAGCGGTGACGCTGTACTACGTCGAGGATCGTCCGCTCAACTTCTTGGGAGCGGAGATTACCAGCACCATCACACAGACGATTTCCGGCGCGTTTGGCACCGCGGCGACCGGGCTGCCATCCTCTGCGAGTCCATCACTTGCAACCGTGCTCACCAACCTTGCAGCGGCGCAAGTCATGCGACTGTGGGTCACGGATTTCACCGGACAGGCAGCAAACGTCACAACCGCAGGAATGACCCAACTCGGCTCGATTACGGACTACACCGTGATGGGCGCGCTCGCCAGTCACTTGATTCAGCAAAACGGTGGCGGCATGGGCCAAAACAAGGGCCAGGTGCTTGTGTGGGGACACACAGGAGGTCTTGCTTACTTCGGGGCAGTCCATACCGGGACGAGTCCCAATCTCACCACCACGCCGCTCACGTTTCCAAATTGGTCACGATCCAACCCCATGCCAGCGGGCGATCTTGCAGCTCGGGCTGCGGCGGTCGTGGCCAAAAACATCAGTTATCCGCCGTTTAACTACGCGGGGCAGGTCTTTGTCACCGACCAGCGCACGCCGTGGCTGCTGCCCCACGCATCGGTGCGACCGACGGACAGCGACACAAACGCCTGCATGGTGTCGTACTATGGCGCACCGCTGCGGGTCAATGACGACGGACAATTGGCGATTGTTTCGGGTCGCACGTCTGCCAAGCCGGCGGCTAGCATCGATAAGGGCTATTCGTTTTGGGGCTTCATCTTGACCGACCTTGCCGTCCGCGATCGGCTGCTGGTCAGCATGGCGCAGGTAATCGCAGGTAAAAGCCTCAAAGCTTACGGCGAGGCCCATACCGAGTTTGTCACCACTACCGACGCGCTCAAGGCAGCCGTGGGAGCCGAGATGTTCGCCATGGATGCCCTTGACTGGTTCGATGGCGCAAATGGCATAGTGGACGCGCTGCAAGTCGAGCGCAACCCACAGCAGCCAGCGCGCGTAGATGTCAAGATGCCGAAACGATACCCGATGCCGCTTGAGCAGCTTAGCGTCGTCGCCCAACTTGCGAGCTAACCACCATGGCACAAGGACTACCTACCAGCCTTGCTGGTCAAATCGTTCACTCGATCAACTTTGTCCCAGCGGTGACGGCGGTTCGCATGGAAGTGTCGTCAGACATTCCGTTGCAAGCCCGTTTCGGTTTTGCGGGTGGAATCGGCGTAGCAGAGGGACAGGCGCCGTTTATGGTGACGCTGACTTTTGCGGGTACTGCTGAAAAAGACCAGTTTGAATTGCTGGCAAAACAGCAGGGCCAGCGCAATGGTGCGGGCTTCTCATGGGACTTTTGGGAGGGCGTGACAGGGCTGTCTTCTCACTGGGTTTGCCGTGGCTGCAAGATCGGTCGCTGGTCCATGACCAACGATCCACAGACCGGCATCACCGACAAGATGGTCAGTTTCATCTCGATCAAAGCCGAACAACTCCAGTAACACGGATTGGTTATCCGTCGTCATGTCCGCCACCCCTGCCGGATGGGGCGGCGGGCAGCCGGTATCACGAGCAGGGGACCACAGATGCAACTTGGACAGATTCTCAGCGATAACAGCGCAGTGGCGTGCGTCGGCGAGCCCGTCACGTTCTGGCTCAACGTCCGCGACAGTAGCAACCGCATTCTGAAGCAAAAGGTGACGGCGCTGCTTATGCCAGTATCGGAGCCTGAAAAGGTCGATGCGTATCGGCAGGCGGAACAGTACCTGCGCACTAAACCCGACTGGCAGGAACAAAACGGCAAGCTTTCGCCGATTCCGTCCTACGTTGTGACCGAGGAGGTGGATATCCGCTTTCTGTTTGCCGCGCTGCGGGATGCCGATGACCCAGGTCGCCCGCTTGTCGAGGTCGCCAACTATGAGCGGTTTCGCCAGGGGCTGGTCGAAAGTACGATTACGGCGCTGCATCGCGAATACAAAGCGTTCATGGAACGCGAGTATCCTGAGGTGGTCAGCGCTACCCAGATGGCAAAGCTGAAAGAGCAAGCCGCGGGAAAATGAGAAGCCGTCCGTGGCTGATAGCTAAGGTGCTGCATTCCACACCGCAGGAATGGTTTGGAAAGCCATTGCGTCAGGTACCAGACGCTGATATGGCGCGGTGGTTTGCAGTCCACGCGGCGGCGCGAGAATTGAGCAAGTAGAGTGGAGCGCGAAGCGATAATACGACTGATAGCCGAGGGTGTCAACCGGGCGGTATCTGACCTGAAAAAGGCAGAAAACGCGGTGGGCAGCGTCGGAAGCAAGGGCTCTATGGCTAGCAGCGCCTTGCAGGAAATCGGGCGGGTGGCGTTTCGCGTGGCGTCGGACGTGTCGCGGGCGTTCAACGATGTTAAGCCGATTGACTTCGGACGGGCTGGCGACTCGGCGCGCAACTTTTCCGATCGCGTGGCACAGTATGCGCAGCGGTTCGGCGCCGATGCCGGTTCGATGCGCGCCAAGTTTATGGGCGTTGGTGAGCAGATCGGCGTATCCTCCGAGCGCGTTGCGGGCTTTACGCGGCGGCTGTCAGAGATGACGGCTACCGACGCAAGCGGCGCGGTCAAGGAACTTGGCAACTACGCCAACGAAACCGGGCGCGACCTCGAAGAAGTGGGAGAAGTCGGCGCGACGCTGATCAATAAGCTTGGCGTACCCGTCGATAAAGTCGGCGACTCACTACAGCGCCTGAAAGACATCGCGCAGGACTTTTCAACCGTGGGCGGCAGTCTGGCTCTAGAGCGGTCGCTTATGCGCGTGGCGCCAATGCTGGCGCGTCTTGGCGGCACGTTTGGACAAAAGGCTGGGCTAGTAGCAGAACTAGGCAAGGGTCAGGCGCCAGAGGTTGCAGCTGAGACAACGCAAGCGGTCACAGGATATCTGGCACATCTTGACCCAATTCAGGCCACTCGCAAACTCCGCCAACTGACGCGAAACCCAAACTACCGCCCCATAGAGCAAGACGAACAAGGGCGGTTCGTTTGGAAACCCGAAGCAATTGCCACGCTGCAAAAGCACTTCCGGCGAATACCCAAATCGGCGCTGTATCAGGCGTTTGGACGCTCGATTGAGGGCGTGCAGGCCGCTGAGGCGTTTATAGATGCTGATCTAGGCGCTGGCGCACGCAGGGAAAAGGCACAGCAGGCTATTACTGGCGCCATGGCCGGCACTGGCATGGTCCCGCTTTCGGAAATGACGCCAAGTCAGATAGAACAGGTGCAACGCGAGAGCTTGAGAGAGTTTGGCGCAGGTCCGCAGGTGTCGGCAGCGGAACGAATTCGTTTGCAGCGTGCTAAGGTCGATGCAGAGCGGCAAAACGTCGAGCTAGCGGCAGGCGAGCGCGTACAGGAGCAGCGAGATAAGCGTAATGCACTGTACGAGGGAAACCGCAAGGCGCAGGCAGGCGTCGACACGCTTAAATCATATCTTCCGTCGACCGCAGAGCGCGTAGCAGACATTGCGGAAGCCGTGGGCACTGAAGCCATAAGCGAGCACCGAGCAAAACGAGGTGTGGCTCCGACTGTTGAGCTAGGGCAAGCGTCCATAGAAAAAATGGCGCGGGCGATTTCAAAATCGCCACTGATTGCAAAGCCGGACAAAAGCACCGCAGCCCAGGCAGTAGAAGACAGCAAAGCCAAAAACCGTAGCGGAGCAAACTTCTAATGCCCGGTCTGAGCGAATACGCGCAACTGACGTACACGCCAAACGGGCAGCAAGCGCTGCTACTGGGCGACACAGTCGAACGCCTTGACCATGACCACAGCGAGCGCTTGGCGCAGTTTGAGTATCTAAAGCGCGACGGTGCCGAGCAAGAGCCGATGGGCGCGAATGCTTCTCGACTCAGTTACAAAATCGTGCTCATGGGCGAAGCTCCGCTTACGTCTGGCGGGGCTCCGATGTCTGCCGGCGCGCGCTATCAAGCGCTAGTCACTGCGCAGCGGTCCCAACCGCGCGGGCTGCTAGTAGACCCACGGCTAGGACGATGGCAGGTTGGTTGGCGGTCTATTCGTGCGTCCGAGGAGCCTAGCCGGGCAGTCGATTGCATCGAGGCAACGCTAGAGTTTGTCGAAGACCAGATTGATCAGGCATTAGCGATTGAGACGCAGCCCACGCCACAACAGCGCGCCAATCAAACCGTTTCGGCATACTCGATTGTGGTCACTGCCTCGATCGCGGGGTTTGGGTCAAGCGCTTCCCCGGCAATGCGGGCGGTATCGATAACGGCGCAAGATCTGGGACGAGTGACGGCGGCTTTTGTCAATGCGGCGCTGCTATCGGTGCAAAACCAGGGTGTAGACCCTGCGCTGCGAGCGCAACTTGATAACATCCGGACGGCGCGAGAGGCATACTTTGCAGCGCTCGACGACTCGCTAGCATACAGTCTTGATAACCCGGTGAGTCTTGTACCGTTGCGGCATGGCGCGTACATGACTGAGACGGCGGCAATTGAACTACTCAACGCGATTGACAACCTCAAACCGCAGATTTTCGAGTTCGTAACGCCGTCAGAAATGACCTTGCTGTCCGTGCTTGTGCGCGTGTACGGCAGCGATGCGCAGTCGCGCCGCGAGGAAGCCGAGCGCTTGAATCCGTTCTTGGGGCCGCTTAGGATACCACCCGGAACGCCAATCAAACTGGTATCGCCAACGCCACGCCAATGAACAGCAGCCAGCGAGAAGACCCAAGCACCGAAGCCGTGATTGAGGTCACAGACTCCCCGCAAACAAGCTACGGCGGCACGTCCGCATCCTCTGCGGTGCTTGGTCAGTCTGCGGTGGATTCAGTATCGCGGGCGTTGCAAACGGGATACTCACCGACCGATACAAGCTCGACGACTATCGTTAACACGGTGCAGTTTTCGTACTCGTCGGACGTGACGCAACTCGGCGATCCGTTCTCGGTAATCATCCCGGACCCCCGAGGGCGCTACCGAGACAAGTTTAAGCGTGGGCAGACGGTCAAGCTTAGTCTGCGCAATCCCAACGTGGACGGCGGTGCGCTGACTCTAAAGGCGCTGGGAATTATCACCAACCGCGTGAGGTCAAGCGGACCCAGCGGCACGCGCCTAGAGCTGACCTGTGCGGATCTGGGGTGGCACCTGCTCAACTGCGATGCGCCGCCCTGGTTCAACCTGCAAGAGATCAACTACCCGTTTAAGGAAAGCACGGACGGATACTCGCCACCTCGCAATCAAGCGCAGCCGACGTGGGACAAACTGCTAAAAGACCCGAACTGGATTCACCCGAGCTGGGGCATCCGTGGCTACCGAGAGTCAAACGAGTTCAACCGGCTGCTGAAACAGCGACTTAACCAAGGGCGCGCACAAGCTGTGTTTGATTTGCAATTAGCCCTTGGCACGCTGACCTATATCCAGGTTGAGCCCGGTGACAAAATCGCGGATCACTTGGCGGTATATGCCCGGCGCAATAACTGCCTTCTAAACGTGTCCTGCGATGGATACCTTCAGATTTGGCGACCGGACTACACTCGGGAGGCGCTGTTCTCTATCGAATATCACGACTTTGCCGAGTTTGAGCGCAACAAAAACAGCGTGCTGGATTGTCAGATCAGCGATAGCATTGATTCGCTTTATACAGAGGTGAACTGCATTTGGGAACAGGTCGGCGGCGATCTCACGCCAGACCCGTCGAATCAGAACTTTGGGAAAGGCATCGGCTCGTTTGTCAATGAGTACGCCTTGCCGTTCTTCCGTCGTCATGCGTTTTCAGACGGCGACCTGTACAACCAGAAAGACGGCAACGCTCAGGCTCTCTGGCGGTACAACAAAGGCGTTTTCGACTCCTTCCAGATTGTCTACACCGTTAAGGGGCACTGGCAGAAAATCGCCGGACAGCAGCGTGCGTACTGGTGGGAATCTGACCAGATGTGCTCGGTCAATGACACAGTGAACGGCATACATGGCAACTTCTATGTCTCGTCGGTGCGCTGTGACCGCGACGAGCGCGGAGACCTTACCGTGGTGACGCTTCGCAAGCCATGTTTGCAGGCAAACTTTGGCGAGTACAAGCAGCCAAATATCGATGTGGGCGGCATCGTGGACAAAAACAAGACCACGAAAACCGCGCAGCATGTCAAAGTGACTACATGAGCGCGGAACGCTCCCAGGTGCTGCAATGGGCAGCCCGGTTGGTCAAGCTGTCCACCTTGGCCAAGTGGGGCCAAAAATGGGGCATTGTCTACGCAGACCCGTGCGCGAGCGACCGAAAACTAGGGCACAACCCGACGCCGCAGCAGGTCAGGATGTATCAGTGGCAGGGCTTTCGGGTCCGCCCAAAGCTACAGGGCACGCAAGGTGTGGTGCTTGCGCCACGGGCCGGCGGAAGTAATGCCGTCATGGTGGCATGCGACGATCTCACCACGGGACCGCAGCCAGCCGACGAACTAGAGCCCGTGATCTACGATGCCGCCGGCTCGACAATCACATTTGACAAGTCGGGCAGCGTCGAAATCAAGACAGCCGGCGGGGCAACAGCGCTGCTTGACGCCGACGGCTCAATTTGGCTGGTGCCCAAGGCAGGGCAGAACGTCAAAGCCGGCGCTTTTACTAACGCCCAACTTGACAATAT
>OFSE01000223.1_pt1 | contig 19204 bp, 17 predicted proteins | sample 1543261 | NCBI WGS metagenome assembly OFSE01 (sample SAMN07774225, study PRJEB24372) | wastewater metagenome | isolation source: Exp Tend VB 50WW | collected 2016-02 | reverse complement strand
GGGCGCACTGGCGGCGCTGCCGGATTTTTTGGGCCAAAGACTTGTAGCCGTAAATTGATACCATCATGTAGTTCAACCCCAATTAATTCGCAACTTGGCCGACTCACATAACGTTCAAAAGACGGCTTGGGGCAATCATCAAGATCCTGTTCCAATGAAAAAACCTTGAAGCTGGAACCAAGACGTTCACTGAGCGAGGTGGCATAGGCCGAATCAGCAATTTTTCTGGCGTTGAGGCGCTTGCTGACATTCGCGCGCAAGCCGATGCGCGGCAGCGTGCGTAAAAATGCTTCGCGGCTGGCCGCCGGTAGCGCATCGACAGATAATACCAATTGCTCGGCACGATCAATCGCATGCGTATCACGAAACTGGGTGAGGGTGCGCTGCCGTTCGCCTACACTTAGCCACCATGTTAATACTGTGGAGCCGATGATGCCGCACAATAAAATGGCGAAGATGCGCCCCGACATGGAAGCAAATAGCTTCACTTGATTTCCCTGGTGACGTGCACCGCCAGCACATACCCTCCATTGCGTACAGTTTTAATGATTTGCGGAGTGCGCGCATCTTCTTTTAATTTTTGGCGCAGGCGGCTGATTTGAATATCAATCGAGCGGTCAAACGGATCGGCGTCGCGGCCATGGGTGATGTTAAGTAGTTGGTCGCGCGTTAATACTCGGTTTGGTTGCTCTAAAAAAATCATCAGCAACCGAAATTCCGCGCCGGATAAGGCGGTTACCACGCCATCTTGATCGAGTAAGTGGCGCGCAGTGAGATCGAGTGTCCAGTTGGCAAATTTTAATTTTTGGGTATGGTGCTCTATATCCAGATGGGTTGCTGCCTGCGTGCGCCGCATGACGCTGCGGATCCGTGCCAGTAATTCGCGTGGCTCAAAGGGTTTCGGCAAGTAATCATCGGCACCCATTTCTAAACCAAGAATGCGATCTAAAGGTTCATTGCGCGCCGTTAGCATGATGACTGGCATGCTTGATTGTGAGCGCAATTTACGACATAACGACAGGCCATCGTCGCCGGGTAAATTCAGATCCAGCACGATCAGATCAATCTGTTCTTGATCCAGCATCGACCACATCGCCGGCCCATCTGCCGCCATTAATGTGGTGTAACCATTGGTATTCAGATAATCTGCCAAAAGTTGGCGAATATCGCGATCATCGTCAACGATCAAAATTGTATTCAGGGTTTCCATAGTGCTTATTATCGAGGGTTTGCGCGCCATTCTGTCACCCGGTTTGTATCGATTTGTATTGATTGAATCATCATAGCAAAGTATTTTTGCCCACGTGGTAGGTGAGTCAGATAACGAGACGCGAATCTGCGTCTCGTCATACCTGCGCGAACCCGCACAAATTTACCTAAATCTGCCCAAGCTATTCTGTAGAGCAATAACTAGGCTGAGCAGTGCGCCTAGTTAGGACAATTTATTTCAGCCATTTCTTATACACTGTGCGATTTAGATAAGTTAGGACTTACGCAAAATTGCGTTGGCTAGGCGCGAAGCCGCAGACAGTACAAATAGGTACGGCAAGGCGAAGCAACAACGCCAACGTCTGTTTTGCGTAAGTCCTATAAGTTACAAAGCGATACAAAGTAATAAGGTCTTGACATGCATTTTATGTGTAATGCGCGCACACTGAAATTCAACATCTATTAGTGAGGATAATCATGAACACCTTAAAACATCAAGTTTCTCTGGGGCTAGTCGCTTTGGTCGTTGCTGTATCGGTGCAAGCACAAGGTGCTGCTGCCCCTGACGCTCCCGCTGGCGCCGCAGCACATCACCGGCAGCCACCTAGCGCAGCAGATCGGGAAAAATTTGCGGCCAAGTTCAAGGAGCGTATCGAGAAACATCAAGCTGCGTTGCACGATAAGCTGAAATTAAGTAGCGCTCAAGAGCCAGCTTGGAAAAGCTTTGTCGATAGCGTGACGCCGACAGCTATGCCAATGCCATTTGATCGTAAAGCCTTTGAAGGTTTGAATGCGCCAGCCCGATTGGAAAAAATGCTGGATCGCTTGAAAGAGCATGAAGCGAAAATGCAAAGCCATCTGGCCGCTTTAAAATCTTTGTACGCCGTGCTGACACCTGAACAGCAAAAAATCATGGATGAGGATATTCACCACATGATGGCGCGTTTTCAAGGCATACGCGAATGGCGCGGGCACAGAGCTGAGCATGAACACCGCGCAGAGCATGTGCAAAAGTAAATTAGTTAATGTATCGCTACAAGGTTTAAACAATCTAAGCAAAACGGCGCGCTGCATCTAAGCCTAAACCTGCGCCGATACTGCCAAACAAGTCGCCTTCGACGACTTTGGCGTTCGGTGCTAGGGTTGCAATCCCTTGCCGCAGCCCGCGTACACCACTGGAGCCGCCCGTAAAAAAAATCGTATCAATTTCACTGGTTTGAATGCCTGCATCACTCACCACTTGCGCGATCGAGGTTTGGATTTGATCAAGCAAGGGCTGGATGGCGAGGTGAAATTCGTTTTCACTTAATTGCAATAGACAAGCGGTGCTGTCGGTCATGCTGCGCAGGCGACTGAGCGGTACGCTGAGATTTTCTTGTGTGGACAAAGCAATCTTGGCAGATTCGGCCTGCATCGCCAGCCAATGCCCGTCACGTTGATCGATCAAATGCAACAAACGTTCTACCCGAATTTTTAAATCGGTTTGATCAATTTCGCGATAGACGTCTTGCAATTCACTGGCAACTTTGCGGGTATACACTTGGTTAATCGTATGCCATGTTGCTAGGTTGAAGTAATAGGTGGAAGGCATGGCGATGCCATTACCGAGCTGACCACCCAAGCCAAGCAAAGGCATGAATTTCGCTAGACTCAGATATTTATCAAAATCGGTACCACCGATATGAATACCGCCGTGCCCAAGGATGTCGCTTTGACGATCTAATTGATGGCTGCGCTCGGGTGATAATTTGACCAGCGAAAAATCTGAAGTACCGCCGCCGATATCGGCCACCAGCACCAATTCTTCGCGTTGAATACGTGATTCATAATCAATCGCCGCAGCAATCGGTTCAAACTGAAATTCGATGTCAGTAAAACCGACCGCGCGTGCCACCGCTTCCAGACTATTTTGCGCTTGCTGGTCGGCTTTTTTATCGTCATCAATGAAATGCACTGGGCGACCAAATACCGCTTGCCGAAAGGTTTGCCCGGCAGCGTGTTCCGCCCGCCGCTTTAATTCGCCGATAAATAAAGTCAGCAATTCTTTAAACGGTAAAGCGCGGCCTTGCACTTCGGTTTGTCCATCAAAAAGCGCGGTGCCGAGCAGACTTTTCATGGAACGCATCAGGCGCCCTTCATAACCATCGAGGTAGGCAGCCAATGCCAATCGGCCAAAGCTCACTTCGTCTTCATCGGCATTGAAAAACACCACCGATGGCAAGGTCACTTTGTCTTGCTCCAGCGCTAGTAGGGCGGGGCGATCGGTCTGATGCCAGCCGACGGTGGAATTGGATGTGCCAAAATCGACACCACATGCTTGCGACATCAGGTTTCCTTAGCGAGCGCGTTCCATCAAAAGCGCGGGCGCGCATTATAGACGAACTGTTTGATTCAGGCGAGCGTAACAGAATCGCGCCAAACTGCGTAAATTCTGTGCGCCTAATGGAAATTCTCGGTTAAATAGCGACATTGACCAATCGATGTTAACGACGCTAACCAATGCTAACGTGGCGGGCCAAAAAATTCCGCCATCATGAAGTTTTCTAATTGCGCTGTGTCTTCTTGGCGCGCAGACAGGCGAATCACGCGGCCAAGGCGTTGCGATTCCCAGTTGAAGTCGCCTGTGTAATGGGTGCGGATCAAGGCGATCATACGCCTGACGATGGCCAATTCGACATCGCCGCCCAGACCGGCATCCACCTCAATCACCTGCCGCCAAGTATTGTTGGTGCCCGGTGTCCAGCCACGGAAAGAGAAGGTGCCAGTGCGTGTGCTCTTGCTCAAGACCTGGAACACGCCATTGGTGCCGGCCTTGCCGCTGGCTTGTGCCAGACTGCGTTTGACATTGGCTTCGGCCACTTCTTGCGCACTTTGGCCACGGCTGCCTTGTTGTGCGGCTTGATTTTCCTGTGCTGCTGCAGCTTCGGCGGCACGCCGCCGCTCGCGGGCGGCGTTTAACAATGCCGTCATATCCAGCTCTGGCGGCGCGGTGGGGCTGGATTCGGGCGGTGGTGGTGGCAGCGCACGTGCCTCATCGGTGATGATCACGGGTGCGCTCGGCTTTCTGATTTTGGCAACTGGTTGCGTGATCGGCTTGGGCTTACTTGGCGGCTCGCTTTTTTTGGTTTCCGGCTTGCTAGCCTTGGTTTTGGCGACCTGATCCAGAATCAGCACGATCGGGTTTTGCGGTTTTTCGACATCGCCCTGTTTTTGCTGTGTGCGCACATGCCAGAGAAAATAGAACAACAAGAGATGCAATAACAACATCAACAGCACACCCACCATATTGGCAGGGCGAAAACGCAGGTGAAGATGAACTTCCCCCGGTGCGGCCTGTTCGTATTTGCTTGACTCGATGTACAACTTCATGTGTTAGGGCTAATTTTGCTCAGTGCGGGTGACTGTAAATGGACGACGGGTTGATGAGAGTTTTGCAAATTCAGCTAAAAGTTCCAAGCAAAAGCGCCAACTAAAAGGCGGAAGGATACCTCAGTTTGGTCTAAATCCTGTAACAAAGCTTTGCTTGGCCGATTTTGCATTATTTTACTCAATTGCAACGCGAAATTGTGCATGGCGAAAGCCAGCGGCTCGCTACCGACAGCTATTTGACTCACGGTGAGTTTAATAAGTTCTATCTGAGCATGAAATCGATAAAACGAATCCAACAAAATACAACCGACAAAAGTGTAACAATACCCTCAGCCAATTTTTAATCGATTTGCTCATGCTTTCAAGGCAGACACGCCGTAGTGAGACTGCCAATCGGTTTTATCCACATGGCAGTCGCGGGGTTGAGTTGATATCTTACAGAAGCGCACATCTGTTGACACTTCTGACAAGTGCTTACAATTGCGCGATGGGAAATTACAAGCACTTAAGTTAATCTTGATTCGTGCCCAGTATCATCGAAATCACTGAAATCACCGAAAAAATAGAAGGAAGAGAGTCAGCAATGAGCGACCAAACCAGTGCCCCAATTGAGGATGAAGTAGAGGATCAAGTCAATGATAAAAATGGCTTCAGAATCGGTGCCAAATTTGACCCTAGATTTGACACTAAATTTGGCCTAGCTGCGCTCAGCACCGCCAGCGCAGCCTTGTTAGTTGCCTGCGGAGGAGCTGGGAAAATCCCGCCGCTGCCCGAAATTCCTACACCCAGTACCACGCCTACGCCAACACCGTCAGGTATTACTAGCACTGAAGCGGCGCGCTTTTTGTTGCAGGCATCAATGGGTGCGCCACGCAGTGAGATTAGTAAGGTGCAAAGCCTTGGTTATAGTGGATGGCTAGACGCGCAATTTGCCCTGCCTGCATCCGGTACGCGTTGGGATTGGCTGGTGTCGAAAGGTTTTAATGACATTTCATTTCGTTCCAGTCAAGCCGGGTTTGATTCTAGTGCTTGGCGTAAGCTGATTATTGCACCAGATACCTTACGCCAACGTGTGACACTGGCTTTATCAGAAATAATTGTGGTGTCGGTGACGGGTCTGGTGGGCGGTGGCTGGCGCGCCTTTGCAGCGGCTGGTTTTCTGGACTTATTGGAAGCCAATTGTTTTGGCAATTATCGTAGTTTATTGCAGGCAGTGTCCACTAGCCCGGCGATGGGCGAATACCTGACGTATCGCGGTAATGCCAAATTCAATGCTAGCACTGGTGCCTTGCCCGATGAAAATTATGCGCGTGAATTGATGCAGTTGTTCACTATCGGTTTGCTGCAATTGAATCAAGATGGTACGCCCAAATTGGTGAATGGTGCGCCCGTCGAAACTTATACACTGGATGATATTACTGGTCTGGCGCGGATTTTTACCGGTTGGGATTTTGATTTTGCCAGCAGTGGCGCAACCACGCCTGATTTTATCCGGCGCAGCATGACGCAAGTGCCGAGCCGCCACGAAACTGGTGCATCGACTTTTTTAGGTAGCACCGTGCCAGCGGGTTTGAGCGGTGCTGATGCCTTGAGCGCAGCGTTGGATATCATTTTTGCGCATCCCAACATCGCGTCCTTTGTCAGCATGCAGTTGATACAAAGACTGGTGACCAGCAACCCGAGTAGTGCGTATGTGGGTCGGGTGGCAGCCGTGTTTAATAATGACGGCAGAGGCGTGAAAGGCAATCTGCAAGCGGTCATCAAAGCGATTTTGCTGGATGATGAAGCACGTAATGCTCGCAATGTAAGCAATCCGCAATTTGGCAAGGTGCGCGAACCGATGCTGCGGTTTTTGGCGTGGGCGCGTGCTTTCAATGCCAACTCGGCGAGCGATACTTGGTTGATTGGTGATACCAGTGACCCGGCCAAGCGTCTAGGGCAAAGCCCTTTGCGTTCAAGCTCGGTGTTTAATTTTTTCCGCCCCGGTTATGTGCCGCCAAACAGTGCGATTGCTACCGCGTCGTTGGTCGCGCCCGAGTTTCAGATCACCAATGAGTCGTCCGTGGTGGGCTATGTCAATTACATGCAAAACGTCGTCAGTCACACCGGTAACAGTGTCGGTGATTTGCTGGCAGACTATAGCAGTCTATTGCCGCTGGCTGACAATGCCAGCAATTTATTGAGTGAGTTAAATCTGGTGCTGGCGGCTGGGCAATTAAGCAGCGCCACACTCAGTAGTTTAAGCAATGCAGTTTCTACCATGCCGTTCGGCTCAGACAGTAATCGCTTAAAGCGCATTTATGCAGCACTCACCTTGGTGTTAGCCGCACCGGAATTTATTGTATTGAAATAAGCCGCTGCAATAAATAAAACAGGAAGGATTTATATGACAATCAATGCATCGCGTCGCGCTTTTTTACAACGCGCTTCAGCGCTTTCGATGGCGGGGGTGGCCGCACCTTGGGCCTTGAATTTATCCGCCTTGGCTGATGCCTCCGCCAGCACTGCCACTGACTACAAAGCGACGGTGTGTATTTTTCTGTATGGCGGCAATGATTACGGCAATACCTTGGTGCCTTACGATAGCGCGAATTACACGGCGTATCAGCAACAGCGCCCAACGCTGGCGTATGATCGCAGCCAGCTCAGCAATACCATCTTAACGCCGAGCGTGGCACCTATCGATGTGCAAGGTGTGACGCATCAATATGCCTTGGCACCAGAACTCGCTCCTTTGCTGCCGATTTTTAATGCAGGAAAAATGGGCGTGCTGTTAAACGTCGGCACTTTGATTCAACCCATCAGCAAACTGCAATACACCAATAAAACCGCGCCGTTGCCACCGAAACTGTTTTCGCATAACGATCAGCAATCGGTCTGGCAATCGTCGTCGGCAGAAGGCGCAAGCTCTGGCTGGGGTGGGCGCATGGGTGATCTGTTTCAGTCGGGCAATGGTAACGCCACCTTTACCTGCGTGAATGTGTCTGGCAATGCGGTGTATTTGTCTGGTCAGAGCGCGGTGCAGTATCAGGTATCGACTAGCGGCTCGGTACCACTGGCTGGCTTGAAGTCGCCTTTATTTGGTTCATCTGCCTGTTCAGATGCCTTGCGTACCTTGGTCACGCAAGCGCGCCCGCACTTGTTTGAAAACGAATACAACCGCATCAGCAAGCGCTCGATTGATGCCGACACGGTGCTCACTTCGGCCTTGGCCAACGCGCCAACGATTCATACGCCATACCCGACTTCAAACAGTCTGGCCGATCAATTAGCGCTGGTGGCACGTATGATTTCGACTGCGAATGAAGTCGGTGCCAAACGCCAGGTGTTCTTTGTCTCGCTCGGTGGTTTTGATACGCATGACGGTTTGTTGACCGATCATCCGGTATTGTTGACCACCGTGGCCGATGCGATGGCGGCGTTTTATAACACCACCGTTGAATTGGGCGTGGCCAATCAAGTCACGACTTTTACGGCATCAGATTTTGGTCGTACCTTGAGCGGCAACAACGATGGCTCAGACCACGGCTGGGGTAGCATGCATTTCATGGTGGGTGGCGCGGTCAAGGGGCAACGCTTTTACGGCACGGCACCAGTTATCGCCAACAATGGTCCAGATGATGTCGGCCAAGGGCGCTTATTGCCGACCACCTCGGTCGATCAATACGCAGCGACGCTGGGGCGTTGGATGGGTGTGTCTGATACGGATCTGCTCAGTATCTTGCCGAATCTCGCCAATTACAATGTGAGCAGCCGTAATCTAGGATTTGTTTAAAATATACACCATAGTGTATATTTTAAATACGCAATATGGTAGTGCGGGAATCGACTTATTTTTTATAAAAAATAGGGAGTATATCTTTACGATGAATTTCGACAAGCGGGCTTAACGCCGTGCAGGTAAACTGGCGTACTTTCCTCTTTTGTTGTTTCTTCGTATCGTGCGTGTCCGTCATTCCTCTAGCGACTTCACCAGCCAATCGTCCTCCTGCTTCGCTTTATTGGACGACGCCTTGAGTACGACCACCAATTCTATGTTGTACACCGATTTGCGCGAGATTTTACTGTGCGGCGAGGCGCAGCAATGGCGCACTTTTTTGAATCAGGCGCAGATCAGGTTACAGCAAGCCCAAGCGGAGGCAAACCCGCTGTATGCGGTTGTACTGTTGTCTTACGAAACTGGTGCCAGCCTGCATGCAATAGCGGATTATGCGATCAATGATGCCAGCGAAGATGCGTGTATTCCGCCACAGATTCCATCACGTATTTTGTTCTTCGCACAGCGCCAAAAAATGACAACGGCGCAAGTGTCGGCATGGCTGGCGAGTCAGATCGATGAGCGCGACCCCAGCAGTACCATTGCCGGTATCGCTGCTGTACGCAGCACGGTGGACGAAGCTGAATTTACGCAATCGATACGTCAAATACATGACTACATAGCCGCAGGCGATACCTACCAAGTCAATTACACTTATCGTCTGCATTTTGATGTGTACGGTTCGCCAATCGCGCTCTATCGCCGCCTGCGCGCGCGCCAACCCGTGCCGTATGGTGCCTTGATCTGGCTACCAAATGACGAGGTAATTTTATCGTTTTCACCGGAATTATTTGTGCAGCACCAGCAAGGCCAATTGCAAGCAAAGCCGATGAAAGGCACTGCCGCCGCTACGGGTGATGATCGACAAGATCAGCAACGCGCCACTGCCTTGTCGCAAGATAAAAAAAATCGTGCAGAAAATTTAATGATCGTTGATTTATTGCGTAACGACTTGGGGCAAGTGGCGATACCGGGTTCGGTCAAGGTGTCGCAATTGTTTCAGGTAGAACGATTTTCCAGTGTGCTGCAAATGACTTCCAGCATTGCCGCGCAATTAGAACCGCAACGTGATTTGGCCGACATCATGAGCGCCCTGTTTCCTTGCGGCTCGATTACGGGTGCGCCGAAACATCGCACCATGGAGATTATTCGCGAGCTGGAAAACGCCTCGCGTGGCATGTATACCGGCGCGATTGGTTGGATCGAAGCGGCACAGACGCCGCATACGGTCGGCGATTTTTGTCTGTCGGTGCCGATTCGCACCTTGCATTTATCGGCTCCAATTACGGGCAAGCGCAGCGGCATCATGGGCGTTGGTGCAGGCATTGTGCACGATAGCGTTGCCAGTGAAGAATACGCAGAATGCCAATTGAAAGCGCGCTTTCTGACTGGTCTGGTACCTGAGTTCGATTTGTTTGAAACCATGTTTGCCATGCAAAATGGTTGTCGTCATGTTGAACAACATCTACAACGCTTGCGTACTTCGGCGCTGTATTTTGGTTTTACATTTGATGAAGCAACCATCAGGCAATGTCTCACCGATTATTGCCAACAATTGGCAGCCAATACGGCATTTCGGCTGCGCCTGAGCTTAAAACCAGATGGCACAATTGCGCTGCAAAGTGCGGTTCTAACAGACTTACCTGAAGTGGTGAAGGTGATGTTATCGCCACAGGCATGTTTGACGGATTCGGTTTTATTGCAGCATAAGACTAGCTATCGGCAGCAGTACGACCAGGGCTGGCGTCATGCAGAAAAACACGGCTGTTTCGATATGCTGTTTTTTAATGCGAAAGGACATTTAACCGAAGGCGGGCGCAGCAATGTATTTTTACGTCGTGGCACGCAATGGTTTACTCCAGCGCTGACCGACGGCGTGTTACCGGGCATTATGCGGGCGCAATTAGTGCGGCAGCTCAGTGCTGATACCCAAACATCAGTTATCGAGCAATCGTTGACACTAGATGATCTGGCCAACGCTGATGAGCTAGTATTATGCAACGCACTGCGCGGCAAGCTGCGCGCGCTGCTTGTTATCTGATACCTTGATTATTTGAATCCGGCTAATACCGCTTCACCAATCCAGCTTTGCAACCAACCTGCAATCTGTTCAATGGCTTCTGGATTATTTGCTGCCGCTGTCGCGCAGACTTCAGAGAAACTTTGCCCCGCCTGCATACCTGACAAAGCTTCATATTCTGTCGCTACGATGGAGCGGAAATTCGGTTGTAATTGATTGCGCCAGATGAGCCAAGTTTGTGCAACTTGCTCGCGTTCGGCCTCGGGCGGCGATTCTTCTTTGTTGAGTGCTAACCAGATGGCGACTGCGTTCCAGTGAAAATGCAAAAAATGGTGGGATGCGACGCATTGAAAGCGCACGGTGTTCCACTGCTGTTCCGAAATTTGACCCAAATCAGCGAAACTTAATGGCGGCTCGTCTGCTGCATCAAACGCCAGATTCAGTGTCCATTCAAATTCAGCTAATTCTGCTACGACAGGATAATCAGGCAGGCAGGTTTTCAGGAAAGGCGCGAACTGTGCGCCAAACCAACGCATGTTACGGGTTTGCGATGGGTGCGCATCAATGTACGCTCTACAGACATTTTCAAACAACGCATCGCCCAGATAAATGTGGGTTTTTTCGTAGGCATCAGATAGTGCTTCGCTCAAACGAATGCGATAGGCGTTGTAGTAAATACTCAGGCGATCGTCAATACTCAACCCCGGGCGCTCAGCAACATGTTTTTGCATGTCAGCAGCGCTACGCTGACCGAGCACGTAACCCTGAAAATCTTGTTGTACAAGTTGTAGTGTGCTCATGACGAAAGTAAGTGTGCGGATGATGGTATGCAAACGTCGCCGATTACAGCGGTATCTGCAGCGTCATTGAGCGCTAACGCCGATAAATGGCGGGCGATGCCAAGTTCGGCGATCAGTTCAGGCAGCGGTGGAATATGATCGTCACGTTCAATCATGCTGGCGACTGCACCAAATCGTTTGATGGCTGCGGTATATAACTGCCAAACCGGATCGACCACCGGATGATCATGTGTATCGATAATATGGGTGCCGTGGTTACTATGACCTGCCAGATGAATTTGTTGTACCCGATGCCGAGGTATGGCGTTTAAGTAAGTAAGTGGATCAAAACCATGATTCACACTGCTGACATAAATATTATTCACATCCAGCAAAATGAGGCTGTCCGATTCTTCTGCAATGGCGGCGACAAAATCCCATTCGGTCATGGTATCGCTATTAAATGATAGATAACTGGATACATTCTCCAGTACCAAAGGCCGCTCTAAATAATCCTGCACATGGCGAATATTCTTCGCTACGATTTTGATGGTTTCTTCGTTGTAAGGCAGGGGAAACAAATCGTGCATATTGGTGCCGTGTACCCCAGTCCAGCAAATATGATCGGAAATCCAGAGCGGTTGCACTCGCTGTATTAGTGTTTTTAGATCGCGCAAATAATCGAGTGAGGGGCCTTCTGGTGTGCCGATCGACATCGACACGCCATGCATCACCATTGGGTAATCGGCGCGAATCGCATCAAGGTTCGCCAAAGGGCGGCCGCCTCTGACCATATAATTTTCAGAAAGAATTTCAAACCAATCAATCGCCAGTGAGCCGGGGGCTGCGGCGCGAATGTCTTGATAATGATCGGTGCGTAGGCCGAGGCCGAAACCGGGCGACGCGATAGGAGTAGACATGATAATTGCCGAAAGTGGGGTGGCAAAGGAGATTTAAAAATAAAATGCGATGGAAAATATCTCCATCGCATTGCTACACATCACTGCACTCTCTAGTGCATTATTGCGAAGGATTGACCTTACATTCGATATTGCACGAATGCGACATTCAAAACAATATCGCCTGTACTGTCAATGCAGCAATATTACTTGTTCAAATCAATGATTTTGCCGTTTTTGGCTAAGCATTCACCAGCTTTGCTTGATACAAAACCTTGGCCTTTGCACTGATTTTGGCCTTTGCATTCATTCGTTGCCGATTTGCATTCGCTAGTGCCTTTGCAGCTATTGGTGCCTGCGCAATGTACTTTATCGCCAGCGCTTAATGTAGTCGTTGCAGCAAATGAAGCACCGGATAAAGCCATTGCAGCTGCGGCAGCAGCGATTAAAGCACCAGTTTGAATTGCGTGTTTCATGTATTTCTCCAATATAAAAATAAATCTGTGGGGGTGATTTACTACTTTGAGCCCGCTCGGCCAGCTTCTAGCAAAAAGTTGTGACCAGTTGAACTCTGCTATTGAGTCGCAAGGAGAAAAAAAATCTTACAAAATACTTGAAAAATTTTTGAATTTATGGTTGGCGTAACCGGCAAACTGGGCATTCTCTATCGCGACGAATCTTGATTTCATTCGACGTCATGGTTTGTGCATCAAAAATCAATAATCGTCCGACCAGATTTGTGCCAATGCCAAGCAAGATCTTTAAGGCCTCCGCTGCTTGTATGCTGCCTATGATGCCTAACAGTGGGGCGAACACGCCTAAGCTGGAACACAGCACATCTTCTGGCTGTTGTTCCAAGGGGAACAGGCAAGCATAGCAAGGTGAGTCTGCATTACTAGGTACAAATGCGCTCACCTGACCATCAAACTGAATTGCTGCACCTGATACCAGCGCGACGCCGAAGCGCACGCAGGCATGATTAATCGCATGACGGGTCTGAAAATTATCAGAACAATCAATGACGATATCCGCCTCTGGTACCAAGGCATTTAAAATTTGTTCGTTTGCACGTTCCTGCAAGGTATGAATCTGAATCTCTGGGTTCAATGCGTGCAGCCGTGACGCCGCCGAGGCAGTTTTTGCCGTACCAACACTAGCGGTACTATGCAAAATTTGGCGTTGTAAATTGGTGAGATCGACCAAGTCGTCATCGACAATCGTGATTTGGCCAACACCGGCGCTGGCAAGGTAAAGCGCTACCGGCGAGCCCAAGCCACCTGCGCCGATGATCAGCGCATGTGATTGGTTGATTGTTTGCTGACCTTCGATACCAATCTGATCAAGCAGAATGTGACGCGAATAGCGCAGCAATTGTTGATCGTTCATCGTATTTTTTACGCTACAAACATAACATACGTGTCCAATTGGATCGACGGCTTTTAAGTGGAATTTTATTTTTTACCGGACTCTTGCGCTACCGTTTTACTTTCGTCACGTGGGCTGAGTTTAACTGGCAAGCCCTTCAAATGATTTAAAGCTTGCGCAAGTTGGAAATCGTCTTTGCTGCCATATTCCAGTGGCTTACTCTTTTTCGCCAACGCGACTAAACGTTGCTCTTCTTCGAGTTCATCAACCTTGGCTTTGCTTTTAACGGTTTCTGCTTCTTTGTCGTTGCTTAAGTGTTTTTGCAAATCTGCCTCGCGTGTACGTAGCCCATTAAAACCGTCGCCATCAGCGGTTTCTTCTACATTTAAATCTGGCTCAACACCCTTGGCCTGAATCGAGCGACCATTTGGTGTGTAATAGCGTGCAGTCGTCAGTTTTACCGCAGTATCGGCTGAAATTTGGCGTATGGTTTGTACCGAGCCTTTACCAAAACTTTGCGTGCCTAAAATGGTGGCGCGTTTATAGTCTTGCAAAGCACCCGCCACAATTTCTGAGGCCGAGGCGGAGCCGGTATTAATTAAGACCACCATCGGTACATGTTTGACAGCGTCAGGTAATTTTGCCAAAGGGTTGTTATTAGTACGAGTGCCATAAAATTCTGGCTTGGCGTAAAACGTCGCTTTTGAATCGGGTAATTGTCCGTTGGTGGAAACCACCGGTACATCTTTCGGTAAAAACGCAGCAGATACACCAATTGCACCCGGCAACACGCCACCGGGGTCATTACGCAAATCCAATACAAGCCCTTTTAGCGCTGGATCTTGTTTGTACAGTGTCTGGATCTTGGTGGCCATATCTTCGACCGTTGGTTCTTGAAACTGTGAAATACGCAGCCAAGCGTAACCCGGCTCTACTATTTTTGCTTTCACGCTTTGCTGTTTGATTAATTCGCGTGTGACAGTTACCACAATCGGCTTGTCTTCGTTTTTACGCGCAATCGTCAAAGTGATTTTGGTGTTGGGTTCACCGCGCATTTTTTTGACGGCTTCGTCCAAACTGAGACCTTTGATTGGCACTGAATCTAAACGGGTAATTAAATCGCCGGCTTTTAAGCCAGCGCGATCAGCCGGTGAATCTTCAATCGGCGAAATAATTTTGACGTATCCATCTTCGCTACCAACTTCAATACCTAAACCGACGAATTTACCCTCGGTGCCTTCTTTTAACTCTTTAAACGCTTTTTTATCCAGATAAGCAGAATGTGGATCGAGCGAAGCCACCATGCCGGAAATGGCTTCTGTCAATAATTTATTGTCTTCGACTTTTTCCACATAGTCGGATTTGATCAAGCCAAACACATCGGCTAGTTGTCGCAATTCCTCAATCGGCAATGGTGCGCTAGCGGCGCTGCGCTGTGCCATGGCGGAAAATTGTATTGATGCGGCCACACCAGCGACGACACCGACGCTGATTAATCCAAAACTCTTTAATTTGCTGCTCATGATGGCCCTACATAGGTTATTTGATCATTTGGCATTGCTAGTTCTTCGCCCAATGCCAGTTGTTGGTTGTTAGTTGTCAGTTTTTGATTACTTACTAATCCAGCTCAGCGGGTCAAATACCCGCCCCTGATAACGAAGTTCAAAGTATAGGCCGGATTCTTCATTTCCGCCGCTATTGCCCGCCGCTGCGATGGTTTCTCCCGCTTTGACGGTGTCGCCCGCATGTTTTAAAACAGATTGATTATTGCTATACAAACTTAAATACTGGCCGCCGTGATCCAGAATAATCATATTGCCAAAACCACGCAGCCATTCAGCAAATACCACTTTGCCAGCGGCAATCGCTTTCACCTCAGTGCCTTCCAGTGCTTTGATAAACAAGCCTTTCCAACTGGGGCCGTCATCTCGCTTGCTACCAAATTTGGCGATCAATTCTCCTTTAACGGGCAAATGTAGCTGACCCTTTAGGCGGCTAAATTCACTACCATCGCTACCAGCACCGCTGCCTAGATTGACGCTGCTCCCGGCTTTTTTCGGCGCTTCATCGTCATCGATTGCATTCGGGTTATTTATTTTGCCGGATTTAGCGACCTGATTGCTTGGCTGCTTATCTTTTTTCAGTTTGTCGGCGGCCAGTTTTTCTTGGCGCTGCTTTTCAAGCTGAGCCGCTCTCGCTTGCTCGGCTTTGATTTGTTCTTCAATCAGTTTGTTCAAGCGTGAGACAAGATTACTCAGCCTTTGTTCATCTTTTTGCAGGCTATCGGCTTCTTTTTTCTGTTTATATAATTTATTCGAGAGCTGTGCCAGTAAATTAGCGCGTTTTTTCTTGTCTTTTTCTAATGATTGTTTGTGCGCTTGTTCTTCTTCGGCGATTTCGTCCAATTCGGCTTTGGCCGCTTGGGCTTCTTCAGTTGTCTTTTCGGCGGCAGCCAAATTGCTGCGTAGGCCAGCAATCATTTTAGTCTGGGTTTGCGAGACATAACCCATGTATTGCAGCTCACGGTTGATGCGGTTTGGATTATCGCCGGAGAGTAGTAACTTGATGCGGTCACTGTCGCCATGCATATATTGATGCCGTAAAAAGCGGGCAAGTTGCTGCTTTTGTTTGTCGATTTTGAGGTTGAGTTGCGCTTGCGCTTCAAGCAATTCTTTCAGTTTTTGCTCGGTCACGGTCTGCTCAATTTGCAATTCGTGCAGTGAGCGGTCGGCATTGGAAATGGCATCTTCCACTTCTTCTAAGTCTTCGCTGGCGCGGTCTTTTGCGGTGGTGGTCTTGTTGATCTCATTTTTAAGAGATTTGAGTTTGCTTTGTAACTCGGCGCGCGCTTCCTCAGCCTGCTTTTTTTGCGTATTGCGATTGCTCGCGCCAGCACTGGCCGCGAGCAAAACGCAGATGACACCCGCTACACAAAACCAAACTAGTTGGGAGATTCGCCCGGAAGTCCTGATCATGATGGATTTGTATTGGTACAAAATTGATTAGTGTAGATTGTGTTGATAGACCCTAGTTCAATTTTACTTGGTATTTCCCGCAGTTTTACCTTGATTTGCAACGGCTTGCAATGCTGCCTCGATGGCTGCTTGATCGCCCAGATAATAATGTTTGATGGGCTTTAAATCGGCGTCCAGTTCATACACTAAAGGTTGGCCATTCGGGATATTCAAGTTGACGATATCGGTGTCGCTAATGCCATCCAACATTTTTATCAAAGCGCGTAGACTATTGCCGTGCGCCGAAATCAAAATTCGTTTGCCAGACCGAATGGCGGGCGCGATACTGTCTTCCCATGCCGGTATCACACGTGCCACGGTGTCTTTCAAACATTCAGTTAGCGGAATCTGTTCGCGTGACAATCCTGCATAGCGTGGGTCATTAAATGACGTGCGCACGTCATCCAAGGCAAGCGGCTGTGGTGGGGTGTCGTAACTACGGCGCCAGATCAAGACCTGTTCATCGCCATATTGGGCGGCGGTTTCGGCCTTGTTCAAGCCTTGCAGCGCGCCGTAGTGGCGTTCATTTAAGCGCCAATCGTGAATCACTGGCAGCCACATTAAATCCATTTCATCCAAGGTACCCCAGAGTGTGCGAATAGCGCGTTTTAGTACCGAGGTGTAGGCCAGATCAAAGCTCAAGCCAGCCTGTTTTAGTAAAACACCAGCCTGGCGCGCTTCATTGACACCTTTTGCGGTGAGATCGACATCAGTCCAGCCAGTGAAACGGTTATCTAAGTTCCAGGTTGATTCGCCGTGGCGCATTAAAACAATTTTATACATGATCAATTATTTGAAATGAGTGAAAGAGTTGAGATGGATTGATATCGATTGATATGGATTGCGATTGAAAATACCATTTGCGGCAATGACCAGCGACACCATGCGCTATCTTGTAAAATCTGTTGCGGCACCTATTGCGTGCCTGGTTTCTGTGTCGCCGTGTTCGATTCAGGAGATGGCTGCTTTGCCCGGTTGGCAAAGCCCCTATTTTTGATCGTTTGATCGACGATGACTCCCTAAAACCAAGCGATTTTGACGCTATTCGCTACAGCTTCAGCATCTATTTTATAATGGTGCGCTGTGATTCACTAATAATCATTAATAAACATTTATTTAAGTACAGGAATTTTGTGGAATTTATTAAAAATAACATTTGGTTGATTGGTATCGCGCTCATTTCTGGCGGGGCATTATTGTTACCTGTTTTACAAAGACGCGGCCCGAAAGTGAACCATTATCAGGCAACCCAACTAATCAATCAGGGCAAGACCTTGGTGCTGGATGTACGTACTGCTGAAAAATATGCCGATGGCCATTTGCAAGGATCAAAAAACATTCCACTGGCCGAATTGGATAGTCGAATCAAGGAAATAGAAAAGTCCAAAAACGGCACGGTGATTACTGTCTGTGATTTTGGAAAAATATCGCTGAATGCAGCCGCCACCTTGACCAAGGCTGGCTTCACCAATGTGTTTAGTTTGGAAGGCGGCATTACCGGCTGGAAGACACAGGGATTGCCGACTGTGAAGTAATGATCGCGCAAAGCTGCAAATATTGTTTGAAAAATTGCTTGAAATTTATTTGGAAATAACTCGGAGTAAAAAATGACCGCACATGTTGTGATGTATAGCACCGCCGTTTGTCCTTATTGCACGATGGCTGAACGTCTTTTAAAGGCCAAAGGGGTTGAGCAGATCGAAAAGATTCGGGTCGATCTCGATCCGCAGGTGCGTGAGCAAATGATGCAAAAAACTGGGCGTCGTACCGTGCCACAGATTTATATCGGCGAAACCCATGTGGGTGGATTTGACGATTTATCGACACTGGATCGCGCGGGCAAGCTCAACGATTTACTCAATCCAGCATAAGCAGTTAATTGCGCTGATTGTGCTGATAAATAAGTGATGGTTTGTGGCGCAGTTTGTCGCTACATCTGGTTGTTTAATCTGCGCAAAACACGGTGATATTGTTGCAAAACTAGCATGCGAGTATTGTGCAACGCGTTTGCACGGTCAGTATTTGAATATAGAATAGCGCTCTTGTCTGGAAATCGGCTTGCCTGATTGATGCTTTGTCGATTTCAAGCAATTTCAAACTAAACAGGCAATCTGACGCTAGCAATGCTTGTTATTATTAATATTTTAGAATCTAAAGAAAGCCTTACATGTCCGACGAAAACTTGCAGCCCGTATTTCAAATTCAACGCGTTTATCTGAAAGATATGTCGCTGGAGCAACCGAATTCACCGTCAATCTTTTTAGAACAAGACGCGCCAAATATTGAAGTCGCACTGGACGTGTCGGCGGCACCAATTGCTGATGGCATCATTGAGTCAACCGTCACTGTCACCGTTACAGCAAAAGTGAACGATAAAATTGCCTTTTTGGTGGAAGGCAAGCAAGCAGGTATTTTTGAAATTCGCAACATTCCTGATGAGCAAATGGATCCGTTGTTGGGTATTGGTTGCCCAAATATTTTGTATCCGTATCTGCGCGCCAATATAGCTGATGTAATCTCTCGTGCTGGTTTCCCACCGATCCATCTGACCGAAATCAATTTTGAAGCGTTTTATCAGCAAAGACTGCAAAATCTGGCTGCGCAACAAGCAGAAATGCAGGCTAACGGTGCAGAAAAGCCGGGCGTGACACATTAAAACCTAGAAACGGCGGTTGGACGAGCGTGAGTGTGCGTTTTTGCGGCTTCCTGCCTAGGCGCGACGACGACGCAGA
>OFSE01000222.1_pt1 | contig 19247 bp, 28 predicted proteins | sample 1543261 | NCBI WGS metagenome assembly OFSE01 (sample SAMN07774225, study PRJEB24372) | wastewater metagenome | isolation source: Exp Tend VB 50WW | collected 2016-02 | reverse complement strand
TGTTTCCGCCGCCTGCCGCGCCCGCTCGCCCGCGCAAATTAGGTTGCGCTATGGCATCTTGAATTGCCCGCGCATTGCTGCCGAAAACCTTTGCCAGTTGCGAAGTGGTGACGCCTGCTTTTTGCGCATGTTCGGCAATCGTAATAAATGCTTCGTCCGCTTTTCCGCCGACAACGCCAAGCTCCTTCAACGCCTCCGATGCTTCCACGCTGCCCGCTTTTGCCGCGTCGAGTTTTTCCGTCAACGCACTGATTCCCGCTGTAAATTCATCCTTGGAAAGTTGCCCGCTCGTTGCCAGTTGCAACGAAGTCAGACTTTCAACCGTGGTATCTGCTGCTCTTGCCGCATCGTTCAACGTGACGGCGGTATTATTAACCGCCTTTGCAAAGTCGATTGCTTTCTTTGCGCCGAATCCAATGCCCAAAACGCCCAATGCCTTAGCCAAAAAGCCCGTGCTTTTAGCCGCTGATTCAGTCGTCTTCTCAATGCCTTGTAATGAAGCGTCGGCTTGTTTGACCGATGCGGAAATCTTCGCCATCTCCGCAGACATAGAAGCAATATCCTTTTTCCATTGCTCCATGCTAATGCCCGCGCTGGCCGTGAAATCGTTCTTTGGCATATCAGAAATCCTTTCGCATCAAACAGAACCACGGTTGCACCGCCTTTTCTTCGGGACTCATTTCCGGCTGAACCTTGCGCATCGGATCTTCGTAAAGCCGATAACCTTTCTCACGCATGGAATCAATCACGTCTCCAAGTTCCTCGTAAGTCGGTGCCTCGATTCGCTCCAAAGTAGACGCCCATTCCGCTTGTGCTGCGAAGGAACGCCGATTGACCAATGAACATCCGCGCTCCCTGTCAGCGGCTTTGATGAGTTGATAGGTAACCCGCAGGGGAGTGTCTAGGACGCGCTCTAGGTGCCATCCCGCGCCGGGATAGCTGACATTCAGCGAGTGATACAATCCCGCCGACGTCGAGTAATAGGCGACGGATTCTTTTCCAGTTGGCGCGTCGAGAAACGCACGGTCGAGATATTCATCAATGCCTTCCCGCGCCTCTTCAACGTCGAGGCTTAGAATCGAAACGAGAAACTCCCTTCGCTTTTCATCGTTCCCAAATTCAAAGCAACTTGAGACATACCAGAGGAAATCAGGGATAGCTTCGGTTGGGCAATGACCTCCGCAAATGAACGGATTTCCCATTGCGCGCAACCATTCAAGTCTGCGCGGTGTCAGCGGTTCGACTTGCACGCCTGCGATAAGCTCGGGTAGCCCAAGCATCGCAACGGCTCTATCCTTGCGCTCGCTGGCTAGGGCCGCTTCATGCGCTGAGAGTGGGGATTGGTCTGCCACATGCTTAGCCCGTGGTAATCGTGCCAATCGCCTGCCAGCCTTCGACTTTCGCCACGCGGATTTGCACTTCGTTCGTGTATTCAAACGGTGTTCCGGCAACGACAAAAGTAACCGCGCTTGCTTCGTTCGGAACAGTGCGAAGGAACGTGTCGCCGGGAGTGGGATAAGCCGTTGAGCCGCTGGCAAGCTGCCATTCGCCGGAATACTTGTAACGACCTTTGACCAGCAAAAGCTGATTCGGTCCACCCGTCGCCGTGCGATTGCTCGCTTCATCCCACGTAGGAGTAATGGACTCGTTATTCACAATGTAACTGACCGCACCTGTAATCGTCGTGACAGTTGTGGTGCCGCTCGGCGGGGAGCCGTCTTTGATGTAGCTGCTAGGAGTGCTCATAAGTTAGTGGGTAGTGCTGCGGGATTGATGGAAAAGAGAATCGTGTGCGTCAACGTGGTGTTATCAATGTCATCCGTATCTTCTTCGTCGTCCTCGTTCTCAGCCGGACGAATATCGAAGATGAGCAACGGTAACGTCGCAGGGTCAACGGCTGACTGCGCTTCCTGCCATTGGTTCACGTAAAACTGATGATGCCGCAATCGCGCCACGCCCAATGTTTCATTGTGCGCATCGGACTTCTGTTCCGTCGTGCGATTGGTTGAAACCGTGGACTTAATTACTCCCGCGTAACTGGAATAAATCCAGCCTGGGTCTTGTGAAATGATGAGCTTTTGATTCTGAAACTCGGGACCAATCACCGCTTTGAAACTAATGCGCGGTGTCGCGTTGATGTCCACCTGGCGCGAGTGATAGACATTTTCACACGCTGCCGAAAGAACACCCATCATGGTATTCTCGACGTTCTTTTCAAGCTGAAGGATTTCAGAAAGGTCCATGTCAGCTATTGGCTATTGCGTGGACAACGCGCTTCATTTTTCGCTCACAAGCGCGATTGAAAACAGGGAACTGCGCCCGCATGATTGGCGTGAGAATTTCCTCTCCGGTGAACGGCTTGTATTTTCGGCGCGGTTCATCAAGCCAAGGAACAGAAATGCTCGCGGTAAACTTTGTGTCGCCGCCGTGCCATTGTCCATATCCCCGCTGAATCTCAGGCTCGTTATGGTTGCGCGTGGTTGCGGAAAGAACATTCGCAGAAGCCTGCACATTGATTCCAAGCGACTCCCCGACTTGCACCCATTGAAGTTGAAAGAGGAAACGAGCGGGCGCTCTATCCGCAAGGAATTGCGCCTTGGTGACTCCGTGACCGCCGCCCTTCGCCTGCCATTGGTTGTATTGGCTGTTCGGTTTTCCGATTTGATTGTCGCGGATAACTGACAACTCACGAACAGGAGTTTCCTTTTTCGCCTTGTTCAATGCCGGACGCAAAAAGTAATTTTGTAACTCAGGCTTAAACAGACGCGCAGGAATCTGCGAAAGCTCTTTCTGCTTCCGTCTAATCCCCGACATATCCATTTTGAATCCTGAGTTTCTCATTGCTTCAAATTGCACCGCAGTAAAACGAGTGAGTCGTTCTTATCTGGTCCGAATGCGTAAACCTCGAATTGCAGCATTGAACCTTTACCCAAAACAGCAGCGTAAGGTGTCTCGAAAAAGATGACTGAACGAAGACCGATGCCAGCGGTTGCGCGGACGGTTTCTTTCATTTGGAAAGTGAACGTAACCTTGGCGTCGTAAGTGTTCGGATTGAGTTGCTTGAACAATTCCAGCGGCGGCGCGATGCAATTATACTCCGCACCGTTGAACCATAGCGTCTCGGGAAAAGTCGCCAGCAATCCCTTGTTCAAAAGCGACGGACCGCCCGCATTCAATACTGCCATTTGAGCGGCCCAAGTCATTCGATTAGTAGTGCGGTCCTCCCCGATTTGGTTTCAATCCCACGGTGCCATCCGAGTAAACCTGTCCAATCGCCACAACGGGCAATCCGGCGCTAATGTCCGCAAGCGTAGTAGTAAACTTTCCGCTTGTGGCAGACATATAAACCGTCAATCCGCTCGAAAGCGTTGGCGATGCTCCAAGATTGATTCCGCTCGCCATTCCAGCATTCCAATCGCTCGAATCATAAGTGATAGGTTGACCGGGACTACCTCCCGAAAGCGCAACGCCGGTAAATCCGCTGCCGTTGTTGGCTGTCGCCTGATAGGCAAGGTTTGTGGACGTGTTGACGAAGATGCCATTGCCTTGCACAATCGTTACGCCGGGAGCGACGTTCGCCTGTTGAATGGATGCCGAGGTTCCCGGCAATACGTTAGCTGCGGTCTGTGAGATGTCGGCCATGTTATGCGGCTTGTTTGGTTTCTGATTTCAATTTGTAAGTGCCTGGAATCGGATAGAGCGCCGAACCTTCGTGCTGAACGCAAAGCCTTTGGTCCACCAATACCTTTCCGCCGAGCTTGCGCCAATGATGGCAAAACTCCTTGTCTTCGCTGTGTCCACCGGGAAGCGTGCGCCAGTATTCGCGCAGAATCATCCCCTCCATTTCCACGATTGGCGATTCGTGTTCCATCGCCTCAAACACAGAGCGGTGAATCGTCATGAATCCGCGTGCAACCCATTCGACTTCAACCAATGGATTCTCCATTTGGTCATCAACCGTTTCCGCGAAATCGTTCTTATTCAAGACTTGCAGATTCAGTGTTAGCCCAAGCTGCTTTTTCGGATAGACGCCCGCGACAATCGGAACATCGTGACTGATGAGAAGTTCAAGCTGCTTTGGACTGAACATGATGTCTAGGTCCACGATAACCATGCGGTCACAGTCGCTCTCAAGGAACTGATGAGTCGCATAGTTACCCGTCGCAGCGGGACACGGATGCGAGAAGCTGCCAATCAAACAATCCCTGTCCTTGAGCGTTGTCAGCGCGGCGTGAACCATAGAGAAATGATTCAGCGCCGTCACCGACTTGCTGCCATTGTCCATGAAAGGAATAAACAGCTTTTCTCTGCTCATGGACTTAGACCTTCTCGAATGTTTCGCGGAATGATTTTACGGTTCCTTCCCATGCTTCCTTGCTGTTCTTGAGGAAGTGCGTTCGTCCGTATATATTCGGCTCCGTGACCGCAAGCGCAAACATTCGACCTGTATCAACGTGCCGGTAAAGCCCGATGAACTGGTCATCGGTCGGAAACTTTGTCAGGTTTTCCGATGCGACTTCGGGAATATCAACCGTTGGAATGGTTGAAACGGTAGCGTCTAAGATAGCTGGCATGGCTTAGCTGTAACTGGTCGCGATGAGCACGAATGCGCGGTTATTAGTGACGGTCGGGTTGCTGCTAATTCCAACGCGGACCACAAGCGAGTTGATTTCCAGCGATGGATAAGTCTCAACGTAGTTGCCGCCTTCCATGTAGAGCGGACCATCGACAACCGGCTTTCCGCCATTCTCGAATCCCGTCCAGAACGGAGTAACGCCAAGTCCGGAGATAGTTGGAACACCGACACCATCGGTTTCGCTGGCGACTTTGGAAAGTCCAGCGCGCCCAACGCCAATGTAAGCCGTGCTCCAAACCGGAGTCAGGCTTGGAACCTGACCGCTGGCGGCGGTGTTGATGTAGCAATCGCCGATGTAGAGGCTCTTGACTCCGCACTGTGCTGCGAGAGCCGCCGTGAAGTTCGTCTCGTTCACTTCTGCCATCGGGCCGTAAATGCCTTTGATGAACTGAAGCGTGCTCTGACAGGTTCGGACGCGCTCCCAAACCTGACCGCTCATCCAAGCGGAATCAGGAAGCTCACCAAGACCTTTGAGGTATCGCACCGCTGCGATGATGTCTTGGATTGGATTCATGCCCGCGCCGGGGAACGCAAGGTCACGATTCGCAGCCGTGTAAGACGCAATCGGAGTCATCGCGGTTCCGCGATAGGTGTATGCCGGATTGAACAAGACGTTTGCGCGAAGCAATTCCTTTGTGAGTCCGCTGATTTGCTGGCCGAACTGCGCGGAGAAAAACGCGACGAGATCCAAATACTCATCCCATTCCATCTTGGTTTCATTCGGGATGACGATTTCCTGACCAATCAAATTTGTTGAGAACGTGAAGTCATTCACTTGAGCGGTGATACGCTCGTAACGAGTGCCGGGAGCGCGAAGAAACTTCTGGTCCGTCAGCGTCCGCATGGCCTCGACGCCTTGCAGCGTGAGCTTGGGCAAATGCGCCGTCCGCTTGGTGAGCGGAAGGTCCGGCATCAGCTTGTCACCGATGAGATTGTTTACTGCGCCTTCCCCTTCGACGATGGCTTGCGCCAACTCCTCGCGAGGTCCGGTTGCGACTGTAGGTGTAAAAACTGGCATGGTAGTGTGTAGTTAGGTTAGAGCGACAGATTGAGTTCGACAGAACCGAGTTGACCAGCACCGGGACAGGCTTGCGTCCAGATACCCATGATAAGAGCATTTGCGCCGGACGTATTTGCAAACTGACCGCTGGCGGCGGTGTAAGCGGTATCTCCGATGCTCGTTGCGCCGGTTCCAATTGCGGGAACTTCGCCGCCTTGGAAATATGCGGCTGCGGCTCCAGGCTTGGATGCTTCGATGTATTCGAGTGAAACAAACGAACCACGCGAACCGATTGGAGCGAGTGTGGTTAGTCCGGTTGAGCCAACGACGAGACGCAAGCCAGAGCTTGCAATCGCGGTCACGTCATTGTTAACGCTGCGAAGCGCGCTGCCAATGTTGTAGGTAGTTTGAACGGCCATTGTATTAGGTGGTTAGAGTTAGGCGGTGATTGGCATCGGGCGACCTGCGGCCTCCCATTCGTTGTATTCTGCGGGTTTGGCGTCGTTCTTGGCGCGCATGATTGCGATGGGACGTTTCGCGCCGGTATCGAGATGCTTTTTGAGAACCGCGACGAACGGCAGTTCCGGCTTTTCAGCGGCCCCAGTAATCTTGAACTTGCCGGTCCCGATTGACTTCGTGAATTTTGCTTCCGCAAGGACAGCGGCCTTCTCGGAAACGGCATCTTGATTGCCATCGAGTTGACGCTTCAGAGCGCGAATCGAACTAAGGACAGCGCGCAGAACAGCGGGTGATTCCTTGTCTTCGTCTTTCTTGTCCGCGTCCGTAACGCCCGCGTCTTTTTCCATCGCAGCGGCGGTATCGGCGTCTTCCATTGCGGCTTCGTCGCCGTCCGGTTCAGCGGGTTTCTGTGATTTAACCATTGCCTCAATTGCCGAATGAACTTTCGGGTCTTGAAGCAGTGCAATGAGTTCTTCGACTGTCATAGGTGTATTTTGGTTTGTGTTTGAATCGGTTGCTGAAAGTGCCGCGAGAAGTGCGGTAGTCATTGCGCCTTTGCCAACGAAGTCTGCCGCGAGAACATTGGTTGCCTCTGCGTCATTCGTGCCGCCGCTGTAATTGAAAACCATGCTCACCATCATGCCTTGCGGGTCATGTTCCGCCGCGTGCAAGATTGCCGCCTTGTGATTGGACGGCCAAAGGAAAGCATCCGCGACAAGATTGCCTTCATTGTCTTTTCGGAAATTGCGCCACGTAGCCACGCGGTCACCTACGCCTTCGTTTTTCTCAAGCCAGTTATGCGTGAAATGCGCCGACAGCCTTTGGTCCGCGCTACAAAGAGCTAGCAACGAATCAACTAACTTTGTCGTGCAAAGAAGTTCCTCCGTCTTTCCCGTCTCGGGATTGGCGAACTTGGCGAGCTTTCCAAGCCGCGCAAGCTGGCAACCGAAAATCGTATCGCCCTCTACTCGGTCAGTAGATTTGAGAGAGGCTTGTAACGCTGCGACTTTTAGCACGAGCGCGAATTACGCGCCGATTCTTTTTCCGTCCACTTCCGTCGATTAACCCGTTAAGACTTTTTCGGAATAGCCGAAAGAATAGCAATCGCTTTCCTGACAAGTCTCGCGCTGTGACGATGTCCGTTTTCGACATAGGAAAGATGCACGTCAGTCACTTTCAATTCGCCAGCAAGTTGCTTTGCCAGCACTCCGCGCTCAAGACGCATTTTGGCAATTTCAGTATGCGAAACCTGCTTCATAAATCTTGTCGCCCTTGGTCATGTTTTCTTTTGCCCAAAGCGGCTGGAAGTTTGAAAAGTGGAAACACAAACGAAGATGCTCCTCAGAACGCAAATCGAATGATGAGCATGGGAGAATGTGGTCAAGAACCCATTTTCCGAAATTATGCCATCCCATTCCTTCGCGAAACTGGCGCTCTATGTGCAAAAAGAAATGAGGCATAGAACATCCAAGTAAATGTCTCGCAGTATCGATCGGTCTTTCAATCTTTGGAAGTCCTTGTTTCTTTAACTCAGCGGATATCCTGCTGCCTAATGCGCTTCTGATTTGACTGCGGTTATTCTTTCCAGTCCATTCGCGTTTGGCTTCTTCGGATGGAAACCTATTTCCAATTCTGGCGCTCTCCTCATCTTGCAAGAATCTTAATCGTGCGCCATGCGGATTGGAATGTATTTCCTTTTTGCAAAGCGCGTGACGCAATCCAGCAACCATTCGAGCAACCGCAAGTTTCGTCGTGTTTTCCCTCATTCAATCGGAACGCTGAAATCGTGAATGGCCTGCCGCATGGTTTGCGCCCGATAAACTCGACGCCCTAACGTGAGCTTTTCGGATTGTCCTAGTGCGCGGTCAATTTCCAATGCGGTCGAATACCAATCGTTCCAATCCCAATTCTGGGAATGTTGGCGATGCCACAACAAAGTTGCTTTTGCGTCGTAAACCGGACGCCCCGCACGATTGAAAGCAATCGGCAAAAGATAATCCCAAAAGCATTGCCCAAATGACAGGAACGAACACGGCACAACGTGAGCATCGCGTCCGTGAAACATGAAGCCGTCAATCCCGTCCCAATACGCGGTTCCGTTCACGTAGTCTCCGACGTGGTCATGCCGGGAAATCGTGACAAGACCATCCCGGTTTTCGCGTTCCAACTTGTAAAGTTTGTCTGTTTCTCCGCGCAGTTCGATGTCCGAGTTCAACAGCATCACGGTTGAATCAATCTCCTTCGCGTAGCGCAATGCTTCATCAATCGCGACGTAGGGCTTGCGGAAAATGCGCTCCGTCGTGTTCTGCGCCTCGTGGAAAATCACGTTTGGAAATTGCTCGTCCAAAACTGCAATCTCACTTGTGCAATTCAGAGAAGTCACGCGAAGCCCAGCGCGCAGCCATGACTCGACACACTTCTTTTGATCTTCAATTCGCGTCGGCGCGATGCTTGTGATGGCGTGAATCATTTTTTGTCCGAAGCTCCCTCGCGAGACTCGGCTTTTTTGATTACCGCATCTTCCCATCCCCTCGGAGCTAACCCGCTATCAAGCCGATTTAGCTGGCGATTTACAAACTCAGTATCTTTCAAAAACTCTTCTTTCTTAGCCTTTCGTTTTTCCGCGTTTTCTTTTCCTGGCAGTTCTTTGTTAGCAAAATAATCGGCTTGCGCCTCCACGAAGGCGTTGCGCCTCGATGTTTTAATTGCTGCCTGTTTTTTTGCCTCTAATTCCCGTGATGCAATTTGTTCCGGCGTAAGTTCTTTTTCTTTCTTGGCGGCTTTCTGTGCTCGCGCCTTCTGGTTCCTTTCGTTTCGCTCTGCGGCCTCTTTCATCCACTGAATTGATTCGGCTTCTCGTTGCGCCAGTTCCTCCGCTGTTGGCGGCTTTGGTGGATTTCCAGTTTGGATTTGCTCGCCGTGTAACTCGGGATTGAATCCGGAATCAAACTCCTTGTGCTTTGCATCCAGCACCCATTGCGCGACGTGAACCGTTCCATCGTTTGACACGCTTGCGTGCGACTTAGGAATCCAAATCGGCATAGATCCTTCACGAAGACTCACTTTCACTTTTAGTGCCTTGTCTGTTTCGGCAAGCACGCGAGAGTTTGTCAGCTTTACATGCGAGGAGTCTGCGCCTTCGCTGCTGCCGCCATCCGGCTTATCACGGTGCGGTTCCTCCGCCCTGTGTTCGCCGGGTTTGTCGCCAGTCTTGTCGGCTGGCTCTTTTGCGTTTTCGGATTTCTTTGCGCCGCCACCACCCGATGTCCACTTGCCTGAGTCATCGCGCTTCTCTCCGCTCACGTCATGCGGCGCTGCCATCGCAGCAACAGGCTTCTCAGTAGCCTCGCCTTTCGGGTTTTCCTGGCCGTCTGCGGGTTTGCCCTGCGAGATGTTTTCCGCCTGCTGGTATTGCACCGGGTTATCCGTAGTCTGCGCCACATCGGCGGGCGTCACTGTCGGCTTATAGCCAAGCCGCACAAGCTCGCGGTTGGCGTCCTCTACGGTCTTAGCGCACATGATAGCCCATTCCTTAGTCTCGCTCAAAATCACGTCCGCTGTCGTTCCAAGATTATTTGCAATCACGCGCTGCGGTGAAGTGATTCCAGCGCGAATCGAAGCGATGTCTGACTTGTCATCGCGGAAGGCATCGGCACTCGGCAACGTAGTGAATTGCCAAGAACCTTTCGTGATTCCGTTTCTCGCAGGCAATAGTCTGCGCTCAACACCATCCATGATGGTCACGTAAGAAATGATGTCCAATCGCGGGCGGTGAACATCGTTGCGGAGACGTTCAATCTCCCGCCCTGCGGCCTCAAATGCGCCGCGAAATGGTGCGCCGCCAGATTCAGCGCCGCTGAACAGAAACTCATACGGGAAATTACACGCGAGGCTTCCACGGCTGTCCAAATAGCGCAACGCTCCGATGAAATCTTGCGAGGGATGTTCCGCTCTCAAAACTTGGTAGCTGTCTCCGTTGAACTGATATTTCATCACCGCACCATCCGCGAAAGTTTCCTGGTATTCCACGGTTCCATCCGTGTTGACCTGCGTATCGTAAGTGTATTCCGGTGCAGCACCGGAGTTGTTCGATGCAATCGCTGCAATCTTGGACTGCTGCTGCATTGTGTCTTTAGTGGCCTTTAGAATTTCGTGATTGCTTCGGATATCGTCAATGCACGCCGAGAAAATCGAAACACCGCGCACGCCAGTATCAATCGGGTCAATGAAAAATATGATGTCTGATGCGTCCACCGGCTCAGGCCGTATGTAGGTCGTGTCATACCATCGCTCGTAAATACGATATTGAATGATGTTCGGACCATCAAAGAACAGCCCGCAGTAATACGTGATATTGTTTTTTACCACGGGCGCAACGTATCGGTAAACCTCCCCAATTCTGTCTCCGGTAATCGCCAGCAATCGCAATTCCGAATTTGGGTTTCCTTCTTCGCTGCGAATCCATCGCAACGCGCAGTCTCCATATTGCGGCAACAACGCATCCGCACAAATCCCGAACGTCTGTTGCATGGAACTGTTGACGCCCATGCGTTTCCATTGGTCCGTGCAATAATCGGAAACTAGTTTGTTCGTCGCGGCATCTCCCGTATCGGGATGATACGAGATTCCCGATGAACAGTATGCCCTTCTTTTTGCTATATAGTTGCGCCCGAAACTGGTGTTCTTGATGATTTCCTCTCCCTGCAAACTGAGCCGCGTTCGCTGAAGTTGCGCAATCGTGCTGTTTGGGTTCGAGCCGACGCGAGTTGGCGAATTGAAAGAACGACTTGGACGCGCTCCTTCGTAACCCGCAAGCGCCGCAATTTTCAAAGCTGCTTTTTGAATACCGGATTGCAGCCGCGCTGAGAAAGTGGGGGGTTTAGAAACCATCGATTAGATTCGTTCGGAAGTCGGAATAAACTTTGTTTGCTGGAACAACGCCGCCGAGCCGGTTCAATTCAGCCCGCAATTCGATGCCAAGTTGCATCGGGTCAAGCCGCGAGAATTGTCCGCTTTTTGCGCCGCCCGATAGCGATGTAATCATGCCGGTTGTCGCAAGCTCAATGAGCATTGCGCGCAGTTCTGCCGCTGTGAATAAATCTTTGAAAAGATATGCGGGGCTTCCCATATCGGCGCGTGTAGTTTATATTTGCGAGATTGTCAATCGTGAATTGCGAACGCTCGCTGATGCGGACTGCGCCGAATAGCTATTTGTTCAAAATCCCTTCAATCTCTGCACGAATATCCGTAGTAATTCCAACATGACTCCAGAAACATTTTTTCGGATCACGCGGATGCGGTTCACCAGATGCCACGTCAAACCAAGTGAAATACTCGCGCATGAATTTGTGGGCGTATGCGCCCATTGCGGTGAAGTCCATGCGGTTTTGCGGAAACTCGTTTTGTCCGCTCAGAAAATACTCGTGGATATTTCCGTGTTGCCCAAATAACCATTCGCGATACAAACGGTAAAACTCAATAGGCATCATCTGCGTATTAACGCACATCGTGTAAACCTCGGATGGAAATCCAAGTTGCTTGTTGGTCGGTTCGCGCCATTGCGCGCAATCGCTGACAACTTTGGAAGCAGGGTCAGTTAGAGACTCCCAGGTTCGATACAAATACACCGGCTTGTCGTTGCGAAAGAAATCCTCCGGCGTTGTCGGCACGTTGAAAATCCCATCGCTATCGTGATGCAAAACGTAATCGGTTCCAGCGGGAACAAATTCATCGGCGCGTGCCATTACTTCCATGTGTTGTAACATTCCTTTGCCTTCGACTTCGGGATAGGTTTTCCATTTCACCCAAGGAAAAGAGTTTGGCAAAAGCTGCACGTCGCGTTCTGGAATCGCAACCGTAACGCCAGCAAATCCACGGCAGTATTTTTCAATCGAACGAAGGCAATATTCCAGCCAAGGAAAGTCTTTCCAATAGCTCACAATGAATATCTCGCATCGGCCTTTGATTGGATTCGGATTAGGCGCGAGGTCTGTCGGGTTGCTCATGTGATTCGGGACGTTGTTTTCGGTGATGGTCATAGGATGCGTTTACCCGCAATGGAAAGCGCAGTGTATTTATTACGCGCTGCCGATGGGGGAATTTCCACGGGTTCAACGCTGTCAATTCTCCACTTTCTCAGAACACCAGGAAAACTTCTAAACCATACTACATCTCCAGCTTTTAGTTCCATTTGTTCGGAGTAAAAGATGCAAAACCCATCGCTGAAGGTTTGAATCCCAACCGGCCATTCTTGAAGCTCTATTTCGTGGCTCATTTGTTTCTTACAAAGATTCCCAAACCGGGATTGCATTGGACGGGATAACCCGCGCCGTATTCCTCACGGCAATCGAGTTGTTCGCAGGATGGCAGACACAAGCCGCGCAGCGTGCCATCCGTCACAAGCGATTCAAGCCAAGTCCGAACGGGCGGCGGTTCATGCTTTGCCGGTGTTTGCCATTCGGGAACATCATGGAAAAAGAAAATCGTTCCCTTTCGAGTGATAGGTTGCAACGCCTCCCATTCAAGTTGCGTGTGCTCTAACGAATGGTCTGAATCCACAAAGACCGCATCGAAGCATTGCCCGCGCATCGTCTCGAAAATCTGCGGACTCCAGCCGTTCACCATTTCACACCAAGGACGGCACGAAGCAAAGAAATCCGAATCAAACGCGGGTCGCGGGTCAACGCTGACAACTTTCGCGCCTTGTTTTCCAATGATTGCGCGGAGAATGTGTAACGTCGTGTATCCCGTGCATGTTCCGACTTCCAAGATTCTGCGTGCATCGGTCATCGTGATTATCGCCGCAATGACTTCCGAGATTTCCGGCACCGTGATAAAACGCGGCTCAAATAACGATTCAATCTTGCGAGTAATGGCTTCGATTTCCTTCGCGTAAAGTTTTTGACGTGTCCAATTTGGATTCTCCGAGATGAACGGATTAGGCCAGATTCCTTTCCCGTAGTTCTCAGCACCGCCGAGTTGAGCGGTTATCTTAGCGTGCCAATCGGAGTTAGTTGCCATATCGTTTCTTATATCTTGGTTTGCATCCGGCACGCTGACACGCCGTTGAAATCGCAGTTGTATTGATTCCAAATTCATCAGCCATGACTTTTAATAGTTCGCCGCGATTGTAAGCCGCTACCATTTCGGGAATGCGTTCCACCGGCACCTTGCTGGCGTTTCTGTTTCCGATTAGTCCTGCGTATTTCATGCGGTTTTCGTGATAACAGTTGAACTTTCGCTGATGCGAATGCGTTGCATCGCATAGCTATTGGGTAGCCGAACGCGCGCCGCTCTGCGATTCACCCTGCTCGTCGCCTGCCTGCTCCGCACCCCCGCCGCCCGCTTCGGAGTCGGACGCTTCCAGTGGAGCGGAACGCAACAGTTGCTTCGCGAGCCTCACGCAATGCGCGTCTTCGGGCACCTGGCCACACTTCACGTAGGCCATGAACTCGCGGAGCAGTTGCCGCGCGTTCAGCGCGTCTGCCGCGAGTCCGCACTTGTCCTGCTCGGCCTTTTCCAGTCGTCCCCGTTCCTCCGCCAGCCACTCGTTGCGCCTGCGGATACAGGCGTCCTTTCCATCAAGCGCGAGGATGTAGTTGTCGATCTCGTCTTCCAGCGCCACGCAAAGCCCGTGGTAGTGCATCGCGTTGCCGCGCCAGTATTCGAGTTCGTCCACGCCAGAGCCGGGAGGCCGTATTGCCTCCCGGCTCACGCGTCGCTCATCGAGGGCAGTGGTGGGCACTTTACCTTCAGCGTCGCCGCTTACTGCTTGGCACCGTTGCTCCCTCTCATCGTGTGGTATTCCGTGGGCGATGTCGGCTGCCGTGAGTTCCGGCGATCCGATCTTCGCCATGATTTCCCGCTGGCCGGGCGTGAGTGGCTGGATGTCGTCTTTCATAGAGTTTGGCCTTTGGCATGGGGTTTGAAACTCCGCCCACTCCCCACCGGCCTTTCGTGCGAGCGGCGTGATTATGTCGTCGCAGCATCGGGCCGTTCCGGCGGGCGGTTGCACATAGCTCATTTCAGAGCCTCCTTCGCTGACTCCACGGCAATCGCGAGGTCGTAGCGGTCGCTGCCGTGCGGCATCGTTTCGACATCTTCCACCTCGCCGCCGATTATCGGCATCCCGTGGCCGTGCATTCGCGCCGTGAAGATTTTGACCGTCTTGCCAGCGGCCAGCCATTTCTTCACGCGCTCCACCATTGGCGCGAGTGGTGCGCCGATGTGGTTCACGCCGTTCCATCCTTCGTAGTGTGCGAGCGTGCCGTCGAGGTCCACGCCTATCCATCCGCTGTTTGAGTTGCTCATAGTGTAATCGTCGGGTGCTAACCAGTCAGTGCTGCGAATGGCGGTTCGCGTCTTGTTTCAATTCGGAAATCTTGCGTCCGTCATCGCAGACTTCCACGTTATGTTCGCTGAGACAATATCCGGTTCGGTTTTACTCATCGGATAATAGCCCGCGATGAGAGCGAGGATTAAGTTCTGTGCGGATGTTATAAAAGCATGGTCGTTATGCTTGACCTTTTTCCAAAGTGTCCCGCGCTTTGTGTTTGTTTTCGGGTCAATGTCAATCGCAGGAATATAGCTGTGAAGTTGCTCGACGTATTCGGGATTGATGTCACGCGCAATGCCGTATTCGCGTCCCGCAGTTCCTGACTTAAGCGCGAATAACATGGGATAAATTGAGGGCTTAGACCATAGGCGGGAAGCGCACCATCCTTTCGGTAGAAAAATCTTTCCTCCACTAATCCTCAATCGTGATTTATCCGCCGCTGTTCCACTGCTAGAATTTTCTGGACGCCAATCGGAATATGGCTGCGAGACGTAATGAACGGAATTGTTTGTTCCATAAACAATCTGTTTGAATTGTTCCTCATCTCCAGATTTTAGCGCAAGCCAATGAAATTGTGAACAGTTAAAGAAAACCTCCTTGTCCCTATGCCCAAAGTCAACCGCCGTGTTTCTATCCGAAACATGATGCTCTAATTGAAATGCCCTTGCATCGGACCACGTTGCCAGTCTCCTATAAGCTACGCGCTTGCTGTCGCCATTGCGCTGCCATTGGTCAACCTGTCCCCATAGATGAAATCCTTCGCCCGCTGTTCCCTCTTGCACGTCAAAGGAACACGTTCTCAAGTGACTTTGTTCCAGACTTACATCCGCGCAATTGTAATTCCGTCCATGCGTGGAATCGCCAAGCATCGGAAACTCATGGAAATCAGTTCTGACTTCCTGCTTGGTCAACCAATCGGAGTAAGGTGATAAGTCTCCAAGTTTGGCGGAATGGCACGCTTTGAGAAAGATTGCCAGCAAGTCGCGCCATGCTTTCCAACGGGGAGCGAAGGCATTCCAGCGAAAACTATTGAAGGATTTGTCAGCTTGTGGATTTGATGCAATATATCGTGCGCCACTATCCATGTCCGCTCGCACTCTAGGAGCATCTTGTATCTCCACTTGGCAATGCGGACAGTGCATCCTGAGCGAGTCGAGCGTTTCCGTTTCGCTTTGGCTTTCTTTGTAGGTGAAGACTTCATGGCCATTGTATTGTTTTCGTGATGCGTCGGTCCATAGTGGTTGAAATAGCCCGTTGCAATGCGGGCATCTAAGGTGCCATTCGTTTTGCCGTCCTTTGTGAAATAGAATGTCTATCTCGGTTCCTGCTTCCGCTGCTGTTGTCGCGTGAAATGCCGCCCTGTCCCATCTTAGTCCCATTCGATTGTCTAGCGAAGCAATCGCGCCGGGATTAGACAGACAAAAAACGTGAGCCTCATCCGAGTGGAGATAGCAGATTGAGTCGCTCTGTTGAGCCATTAGGCCAGGACCAGTAATAATCAATTCATGCGTTGCCCATTTCCAAAGCGTTGTCTTTTTCGCGTAAGCTCCTTTGCGCATCGTATTCGCCAGCGATGGAATGCGACTAAGGAAAGGCTCCAGCTTAACATCGTGGAACTTACCCGCGTCGTCATCGGTTTGAGCAACGGCCATGACGCTCTTTCGCTTTACGTCCAAGCGATAAGCCGTGGCAATCTGCAAACATACCGTTTTGAAGCTCTGCGTAGGTCCGTAGAGAACCATCGTCTTGCAATCAATGTCATCCAATGCCAACAGAACATCGCGGCAGAATGGATAACGCGAATCGTCGAATCCTCCCGCAATAGGGCTGGATTGCCAGAAATAAACAAACCGATTGGCGTATTCGAGCGCGTTCATCTCCCGAATATCTCGTTACAATCCTGTTCAACCTGCTTCGCGGCGTCACTCATAAAACTTCCTCGACAGCTTTCTTGAACCATCCCGGCAAATGGGTTTCACGGATGCCACCGTCAATCGCGTTGACCATGCATTCACGAAACTTTTCCGCACAAAGTTTATATCCGTCCTCGTTTGATTTGCTCTCCCGAATCGGCTGAATGATGGACACGGTGAAAGACTCAATCGCAGCGCGAAGATAAATCGCAAAACATTTCGCGAATTGCTCGCCTTCCGCCTGGGTAATCTTTTCGCTGGCGTCTCTCTTTTCTGGCGCGACCGATTTATCAAATTCACGGAGTGACTTCTGCCATGCTTGAACGCGGTCCCTCGCATATTCCAAGTTGCTTTCGGCCACACGAATCAACGCTGCCCAATCGGTGCCATCCTCCGCCGCTGTGGCCGATTGCTGGCGTTTGATGAGCGCATTAAGCTCCACAGTGCGCAACTCGTAATCATTGCGGGAAATCGCTTCCTGCTTCGCTATCCACGCCAGCGCGGACGGTGCACCCGTATCCAATTTCAGCGGCTCAGTTTCGGAAACGATGGCTTTCTTTTTCATGTCATTAAGTCTGCACGCATGGCGCATACTCCATTTCTTTTTTCCCGAACGTCCACGCGACCGCTTCTCGTGCTCGCTTAATCTGCGGAGGAACACGGATGAAATAATCTTTGAAAGAGCCGTCTGTTTCTGGAGTTGAGTTTACCACTTTTACCATGACCAACGGTTCGTCGTTTGGAATTTCCTTCCTGTATAGTGTTCCGAAATCGTCGGAGTGAATCTGCGTTGCTTTCGAGTCCAACAAGTAACGGTATTGTCCGTATCTCTCCACCATCACGCGGCGAACCTCGGCATTGGTTTCCGACTCAATCTTTTCAACCGTGATTTCATTCGGTCGCATAACCACATACTCAGGGACGCGAACACCATGCACGGCGTAAATCGCGTATCCATCTGGATATGCGCAAGCTGGTGCATCAATGCTATGTAAACGCCCGCGATTATCGCGATTCAAAATATTGTGACGTTCGGAGACAAAACAAATATGCTCATGCGGAATAAACCATCCTGCTGATTGCGTCAGTAAAGTCAGCGCGGATAGTTTTTCAGTTTCAATTACAAGTTTTGTTTCGTTTCGGAAAAAGTCATAAAATCCTATCCAATTTGCGTCATGTTGTCCGTATCCGGAAGCCCACACGGAATCCCTCACGGAAGCCCCCACGGAAGCCCTCAATTTAGCATTTATCAAAAGTGCTCTGGCTATTCCCTGCGAAAAAGGAGAGCTACACCAAACAATTTTTGGTTCTTGCATTCCGGCTTGCGAATACATCGCTTTGATTGCCTTTTCGGCCATTGGTCTGTCAGCCGGTTTCGTGGAAAGACCGATGTCCGTCCACTTGCGGACGTATTCTGGAAACTTCGCGATTTGCTCCGGTGTAAGCGATTCAATCTTTTTCATTTTAATCAGCGACGTTGCGAATTTCCTCCGGTGAATACTCCCGCTGCCGAATTACGCGGTAATCGCCATGCGGCAATTCAATGGTCGCGTGCTCTTCATGCTGAAGAAGCGCAACCGCTTCGCGAATCTCCAAGTCACTTGCGAGCAATCCGCCCGATTGAACGAATTTCGACTTTCGGACATTTGGCGCGGCGATGGCATGGGCGTGGCCGGTGACTTCGCCATGCGCGAGGATTACGCTGCCATTTTCGCGTGGCTCTGCGGTTTCGATTGTCACGGACTCGACGCGCTCAACGAGAACGTCGCCCTGGCGGTATTGTTTGATTTGTTTTTTCATTTGTGTGTTTGGTAAATTCAGCCGGGTAACGCCCGCGCCTCCCGACGCGAGCGCCCCGACTAAGGAGAGGGGTTAGAATCGTGTCGTTTTGAAAACTACGAAGCCGTTTTTGTCGCCGCGCACGAAGCGCAGAGTCTTTCCGTCTCCGCTGCGTTCAGCCCATGTGTTTGCGCCGAGCGTCAAAGTTTCGCCGGGTTTCATCGCGTTCAGTTTAGAATCGAGAGTCTTCATTTTTAGTCGGGTTATTTTTTCGCTCGGCGGAATGCCTTGCTTGCGAGAAGAAAAGCAGCTTGTCCGGATGGCGTCAATATTTATTTTGTAAATAAATTACTAGACGGATGGGAGCGGGATTTACCAGACCGTATCAGCTTGACCGTGGCAAACACAGTCCCTCGTAACGTCCCTCTTCTCGACTTCCCATGATGATTTCCACGGTGTAGCCGCAATCCCGTATGGTGCGTTCCAGATAATCCACGGAGTATTCAGACCGTTCCAGAAATGGACCGTTGAACTCGACAATCATTCTCGGACGGCAACGCATGATGGTTTCACGCGCTCCAAAAATGGACTGCACTTCCCATCCCTCAACGTCTAGTTTGATGAAGTCCACACGCGGAAGCATGAGAGAATCCAGCGGTATGCAAGGAACATCATTGCCGTCGTAACGGTGGATATGGCTTGCTCCCAAGTTCCCCGGCCATTCATTGAACTTCACGGTCCCGAAAGTGCAACCGAGTGCGAACGGGTAAATCTGAGCGCCTTGGCAGTTGTGGCGAAGGCATTCTACCATTTTAGGATTGCACTCGAAAGCATGGACATTGGCAGGAACACCGCATTTTTCCATGTAGGCAATCGTATGGTCCCCTATGGCCGCGCCCGCATCAATCACCACATCGCCGGGATTGATAAATGGCAGGTAGTGTTTCTCGACGCCCTCATCATGGCAGAGTTTCCCCGATTCCCTCACCCAATCGCAAAGCTGGTCTGGTTCATCCAACACGGCAACACCGAACGGCAGAATAGTCATTGGAATTGATAATCCATTATACTATTAAATGTCAATGACCTCCAGACCACGCTATGCCCCGCCTGCGTGTCCTGACC
>OFSE01000221.1_pt1 | contig 19341 bp, 13 predicted proteins | sample 1543261 | NCBI WGS metagenome assembly OFSE01 (sample SAMN07774225, study PRJEB24372) | wastewater metagenome | isolation source: Exp Tend VB 50WW | collected 2016-02 | reverse complement strand
TTGTTTATTTTTTAATCATTTACCCCAATTCGAGTGTACGCCATGCCCCTAATATTTCTGAAAACCTTGCGCAAGATCAACAATCTAGTCTCCCTCCTTTGACCGACTGGTGGCGGGATGCAGTGATTTATCAGGTTTATCCGCGCAGTTTTTTAGATACCAACGGCGATGGTATTGGCGATTTACCGGGTATCACAGCAAAGCTCGATTACATCGCAAGTCTGGGTGTGGATATCGTTTGGATTTCGCCTTTTTTTACTTCACCAATGCGCGATTTCGGCTATGACGTTGCTGATTACTGCAATGTTGATCCGATGTTCGGTAGTTTGAGCGATTTTGATGCCTTGGTGCAGCGCGCACACGCACTGGGCTTGAAGATCATGATCGATCAGGTGCTTTCACACAGTTCTGATCAGCATCCGTGGTTTATTGAAAGTCGGCAAAGCCGCGATAATCCAAAAGCCGATTGGTATGTTTGGGTTGATCCGCAAGCAGATGGCACACCACCGAATAACTGGTTATCGATTTTTGGTGGCTCGGCTTGGCAGTGGGATAGTCGGCGTCGCCAATACTACCTTCATAATTTTTTAACCAGCCAGCCGGACATGAATTTTCATCAGCCCGCGGTGCAGCAAGCGCATTTGGATAATATGCGCTTTTGGTTAGAGCGCGGGGTTGATGGTTTCCGCATGGATGCGTGCATTTTTCATTTTCATGATCTTGAGCTACGCAATAATCCACCCGCGAAAAAGCAAAATACGGTGAGCGTTTCAGCGGTAAATCCGTATGGTATGCAAGCCCATATCTACGATAACACCCGCCCAGAAAATCTGGCATTTTTCCAAAAGGTGCGCACTCTTTTGAATGAGTATGGCGCAGTAGCGATTGGTGAAATTGGTTCCGATGACGCCTTGGGTGTGATGGCGCAATACACATCGGATGGCGATAAGTTGCAGATGGCGTATAGCTTTAATTTGCTGGCTGAAGAAAATTCAGCCGCGCACATTCGCGCACAGGTTGAAGAATTTGAGGCACGGGTAAAAGGCGGTTGGGCTTCTTGGTCGGTGGGCAATCATGATGTAAATCGGGTCATGACACGTTGGGGCGGTAAGCATGCCACGCCCGCTTTTGCCAAAGTTGTATTGGCGATGCAATTGGCTTTAAAAGGTACGCCCTGCCTGTATCAGGGAGACGAATTGGCACTGACTGAAGCGGATTTACCGTATGAAGTGCTGCAAGACCCGGTGGGTCTGACCTTCTGGCCAGAAATGAAAGGGCGCGATGGCTGCCGTACACCTATGCCGTGGGATAAACAGGCCGCTAATGCTGGATTTAGTAGCGGCAAACCGTGGTTGCCGGTGCCCGAAGAACATGCCGCCGCTGCAGCGCTACAACAGAAGAGTGATCCACAATCGGCATTGAATTTTGCTGCCAATATTTTGGCTTGGCGCAAACAGTTTCCACAACTAACGCGCGGCGATATCGTCTTTTTTGATGCGCCTGAGCCTGTCCTGGCGTTGCGCCGTGATTATGCTGGTGTGCCTTCTCTCATCGCGATTTTAAATCTTGGAAATGAGGCGCGCAGCTTTGATTTGGCAGAAGTCGCTGGCTATCGTTCTTTGTCGGGGCATGGTTTGGCTGGCAGCGTACATAGCACAACGGTTGAATTACCAGCATACGGTGCATGGTTTGGTATTGCGGCGTAACAGCAATGCATATTCGCCGCCAGTTGCGTACTGTGTTTTTGCTTGCCGCGCTATTGTGTGCAGCATTGCAGGCATTGCCTGCAATGGCGGTAAATGGAGCGTTTACAGAGACACCAAACACACCAAACACACCAAATAGAGCAGGCTTGGAGTTTAGCTTAGCGAGTTGTAATCGTACTGATTTTCAGGAAATCGTGCAGCAGCAACTAGACCAGCAAAATCTGAAAGCCAGTGCCGTTTGGTTGAATCGGCAGCTCATACAATGGCAAGGTGTCGCAATATCACAGCAGCGCACTCGATTTCGTTTGGTGTCGTCGCGTACTGCGGCCTTAGTGCTGGCACCGGGTGCGCCAGTGCAAGGTGCTGATCAAAATATTGTATTAGACATGCTTGGTAGTTCAAGCGTAGACCTGACGGATTTGCCAGCAACACGCAAAGAAAAATTTAACTATCTGCAAGCTGGTGTGATTTTAAAACTGCCGCCGATCGATGCGACAAATATCAAAGAACTGCTGCGTCATCAAGTCATTCTGGTGCAGGAGAATGAACACGGCGAGGTGATGCGCGCCACTCGTTTGCAGCAAGCCGCTCTATTGGATGATTTGTACAGCGCTGCAAGTCAGGTGCAGAACTTGGGTGTCCAAGTGCAAGTTGGCACGCATGAGAGCCGCTTCAAATTATGGGCACCGACGGCGCAACAAGTAGCATTATGTGTTTATAAAAATGCCGATGGCAAAGCCAGCGCGATTTACCCTGCCGAATTTCAGCATGAATTTCAGCAAGAAAATCAGCAAGAAAATCAGCAAGAAATTCGGATTAATCAGAACGCCCACCTCGACGAAAATACGGGAGTCTGGTCTTGGCGTCTGCCGATTAATCTAAGTGGTTATTATTATCGGTATCTGGTGGATGTCATTGTTCCGCAAGTCGGCGTAGTACGTAATCTGGTGACCGACCCATATTCAATTAGCCTGAGCGCAGATTCTTTGCGCAGTTATATTGCTGATCTCGAAGCGCCACAGCTTCAACCAAAAGGCTGGCAATCCAGCAGCGGGCGGGCGCTTGCACAGCAAACCGATATGTCGGTCTATGAATTGCATGTGCGTGATTTTTCTATCAATGACACCAGTGTGCCAGCAGCAAAGCGTGGCAAATTTTTGGCTTTCACCGAAGCCAATTCAAATGGTATGCGGCACCTGAAAGCCTTGGCTCAAGCGGGTTTAAGTGATGTCCATTTATTGCCGGTATTTGATTTTGCCAGCGTGCCTGAACGAAATTGCGTGACGCCAAAAATATTGCCAGCCGCTGCCAATGGTACACAGCAACAAGCACAAGTCACGGCAACTGCCAGCCGAGATTGTTTTAATTGGGGCTACGATCCCTTTCATTTCAATGCCCCGGAAGGCAGTTACGCAAGCAATGCCAACAATGGTGCGGCACGCATCATCGAATTTCGGCGCATGGTGATGGCGCTGCATCAAGCAGGCTTACGGGTGGGTATGGATGTGGTGTATAACCATACCGCCGCTGCAGGGCAAGTGCGTTGGTCGGTGTTAGATAGAATTGTGCCGGGTTATTACCACCGCCTCAATGCCGAGGGTGCGATCGAACAATCGACCTGTTGTGACAATACCGCGACCGAAAATAGCATGATGGGCAAACTGCTGATTGATTCGGTGCTGTCTTGGGCGACGCATTACAAGATTGATTCGTTTCGGTTTGACTTGATGGCGCATCAGCCACGCGTGTTGATGGAGCGCTTACAAAAAGAGTTGCTAGAAAAAACTGGGCGTTTCATTCCGCTATTGGGCGAAGGTTGGAATTTCGGCGAAGTCGCCAATGGTGCGCGCTTTGTACAGGCATCGCAGTTGTCGTTGAATGGCACTGGCATCGCCAGTTTTAGCGACCGTGCACGTGACGCATTGCGTGGTGGTGGTGCGGCAGACAGTGGTGCGCAATTGCTGCAAAACAAAGGCTATATTAATGATTCAACACAGAGCCAATCGGAACTTGCATCGACCGCCGATCAGGTCAAAGTCGGCCTGGCAGGTTCTTTGCGCGATTACGTGTTACAAACCGCAGATGGTAGTCGCAAACGTCTAGAGCAGATTGATTATCACGGCCAGCCTGCAGGCTATGTTAGCCAGCCGGGTGAGGTGGTGAATTATGTCGAGAATCATGACAATCAAACCCTGTTTGATATCAACGTCTATAAATTACCAGTCAATACCAGCCAAGCCGAGCGCGCCCGCGTACAAATATTGGCTTCTGCGATTACCGCGCTGAGTCAAGGCATCGCGTATTTTCATGCGGGGCAAGATTTGCTGCGTTCTAAATCCCTAGACAGAAATAGTTTTGATTCCGGTGACTGGTTTAATCGACTCGATTGGCGCTACCACGATAATTATTTTGGTAGTGGATTACCGCCAGAAAAAGACAATGCCACCCAATATCCTTTGATGCGGGATTTGTTGAAAAATCAGCAGATTAAACCCACACAGCACGACATTGTTTGGACAAAAAATGTGTTTCAGGATTTTTTGAAAATACGTGCTAGCTCAACTTTATTCCGCATGCCCAGTGCCTCGGATATTCAACAGCGCTTACGTTTTGCAGAAGGCAACGACGCCGCGCTGATCACAATGCATCTAGATGGGCGTGGTTATGCTGGGGCAAATTTTCAAGATATTGTGGTTGTAGTCAATGTCGCACGTAGCCCGAAGGCCATGTCAATTGATGCCGAGCGTGGCAAGTCGTATCGACTCCATCCAATACAGGCCGCGCCCGGCTCCGCCGATCAAACCATCAGAAAAGCTGCGCGATATCGTTCTGCTGAGGGGCAATTTTCTGTACCTGCCCAAAGTGTCGTTGTTTTTGTACAGCCCTAGCGCAGCGTCATTGCCATTACCATTACCTGGAAACCTTCATGCAAGAACAACTATTGTTGCAACATCCGCCCATCTATCCGTGGCTGCAGCGCTTGCCAGACACTTGTCGTGTACAGCTTTTGTGCAGTAGGCGTGACAATATCCAGATTTATTTGCGTGCCGAACCTGACAATGAAGAGCAATTAATTGCCATGCAAGTGGTCGGGCAACGTGCGAGTTATACGGTATTTCAAGCGGAGTTTCCTTGGGATGAAGCCAATCCCAGTAGCCTTTATTTATTCAAACTGGTGTTTGACGGCCAGCAATTGTGGTTGGCAGCGGATGGGCAGCACAGCTATATTCCGCCACGTGATGTGCATTTTAAAGTCGCCCGGCTGGCAAAAAATCAACCACCAGCATGGACTTACGATCAAATTTTTTACCAAATTTTCCCCGACCGTTTTTTTCAGGGAAACCCTGCACTGGCACAACAGGCAGCTCATCAATATCCAAGTTCGGTAACGAAAAAGTGGGGCGAACCTATCGATCGCACACAAGCCGCACAGGCTTTTTATGGCGGTGATTTGCCCGGCATACAAAAGAAACTTGCTTATTTACAGAACCAATTGGGTGTGACAGCGTTGTACTTGAATCCGATTTTTAGTTCGGGTAGCAATCATCGCTACGACACCGAAGATTATTTTCAAGTTGATGCGCGTTTGGGCGGCAATGCAGCCTTCGCAGAGTTGATGAAAGAGGTGCGGCAGCGCAGCATGCGCTTGATACTCGATGCGGTGGTGAATCACACCAGTGACAATCATCCTTGGTTTAACCGTGATGGCAGGCATGGCATTGAAGGTGCTTATCAAAATGTTTCTTCGCCTTATCGGCATTGGTACAGCTTTTCTGCTGAGCATGATTATTGTAGCTGGAAAGGGCATCAACATTTGCCAGTGTTAGATATGGCCGTACCCGCCGTGCAAGAGATGGTGTATCAAGGTAATCAAAGTATTTTACGTTTTTGGATGCGACCGCCGTATGCAATTGACGGCTGGCGTTTTGATGTCTTGCACATGCTGGGTGAAGGGCGCGGTGCTGGTAATAATGCGCATTACGTGCGCGAATTTCGGCGTGTGATGCAGGAAGAAAATCCGCAGTCGTATGTGTTAGGCGAACAATTCAACGAGGCTACTCGTTGGTTGCAAGGCGAGCAGGAAGACGGCGCGATGAATTACTATGGCTTCGCCCATCCGGTGCGCGCATGGCTGGCGCAGCAAGATCTGTCTTACGATCCAATTCAAATCGATAGTGCGCTGCTGGACGACTGGCTCACGCAAAGTCGGGTGCGGATTCCTTATGCAAATCAGCTCGCACAGCTAAATCTGCTCGATAGCCACGATACAGTGCGTTTTCTGACTTTATTGCAAGGTGATACAGCACGCATGCAATTGGCGGTTGCTTTGCTGATGACTTACCCCGGTATTCCGTGCATTTATTACGGCGACGAAATTGGCATGGAAGGAGGCAATGATCCTGATTGTCGGCGCTGCTTTGATTGGGATACGGCCAATTGGAATCGCCCATTGTTTGACGCCTATCAACATTTGATTGTTTTGCGCAAGCAGCGTGCAGAATTACGTCACGGTGCTTTTTTAAGCATTTACGCGCAAGCCGATGTTTTTATGTTCGCCCGTTTCACCGAGCAACAGGCTTGTGTGATCGCGATTAATCGCGGTGCGGCTGCACAGTCAATTACGGCGCAAGCAGATCAAATGCTAGACTTTTTAGGGATGCCGCACGATGGTTGGCAGCAAATCGATTTACCGCACGGTTCACCATTGAATAACCAAGCATCTCATGTCTGGCCGATTACCAGTTTGCCAGCGTACAGTGTGCAGATCTGGCTCAATCAAGTGACTGCCGCCTGAAAGTTTTGCCATGCGTTTAGGTTTGCCAACGAATAATCGTGAAGCCATACAGGTGCTGTGGCGGCTGGGTGCGCCAGTGACTATGCAATCCTTGCTGGCGGCGTCGGCCGGTTTGATCGACACCTTGATGGTGAATGGTGTTGGTGCTGCCGCATTGGGCGGTGTTGGTTTGGTCAGTCGGCTGCTGTTTGTTATGAATATGGTTTTGGTTGGACTATCGAGCGGTGCTGGTGTGTTGGTCGCGCAATATAGCGGCGCGGGGCGCATGCGCGCTACTCGTGGTCCCATCATGATGGCGATTTGTTTAGGGTTATTGCTGACATTGCCCATGAGTTTGGTGTCGATCTTCTTTGCCAATGGCTTGGCGCACGGGCTAAGCCCTGATCTTGATGTGGCGCAGGCGGCTAGTATTTTCTTGTTATGGAGCGCGGTGTATGCACCGTTAAGCGCAGTCAGCATGACGCTGGCAGCGGTGCTACGTAGCAGTGGCAACACCCGCAAGCCAATGTGGGCGGGCATTGCCGGTTTGGCGAGCAATACTTTACTCAATTTTTTATTCATCAGCGGTCATTGGGGGTTCCCTGCCTACGGCGTGGCGGCTGCCGCAGTGGCGACCAGTGTTGCACGGGTAGTGGAAATTTTTATTTTATTGTCGGCTTTAAAATTTGGCGCTTTGCGACGTCTGCACAGCGCGATCCGGCGTCAGGATGTGGCTTTGATTTTGCGTGGCAGTGGTCCTCTGATGTTGAAAGAAATTGCCTGGGCTGGCGGCATTTTGGCCAGTGCCGTGATTATCAGCCACATGGGTGCGTTGCCACTGGCGGCATATAACCTGGTGGTGCCGGTGGAAGGATTGTTGCTCAGCATCGTCGGTGGCTGCGGTGTCGCGACTGGCATTTTGTTAGGGCAAGCGATAGGCGCAAAAACATTTGATGCCGCCAATCAAGCCGCAGATCGCCTGCGCCGCTTGGTATCGCGTTGGGCTTTGCTGCTTGGTTTGCTGAGTGCGGGCGTGGTGCAGGTCGTTTTGTTTGTTGGCTGGCTGCGCTCGGTGATCGATCCTGCCTTGCATGATTTGGCGTTGCATACGCTCAGTATTTTATTCTTGGCCTTTGGTGCGCGGGCGCATAACGGCTTAGTGAGCTTGGGTATTTTGCGCAGTGGTAACGATAGCCGCTGGTTGATGTGGGTCGATATCTGTTCGATGTGGATTTTCAATGTGCCAATGGTGGCACTGGCGGGCTTGCTGTGGCAATGGCCGTTGCCTGCGGTGGTGGCTGTTATGATGATGGAAGAAGTATTCAAGGTCGCGCTTTTTCGCTGGCGTGTCAAAAGCGGTCGTTGGATCAAGCGGCAATAATTTGAGGGGAAAGCATGATTGATACAGCAAAACGTCAAAGTAGTTTGCGATTACTCGGTTTGAGCAGCGCCGTAGCCGGTATGAGCTTGTTAAACCTGGCTGGATTTTTCAGGCAAGTAAATGCGCAACAAACACAAACCGCAGCGCTAGGCGCTGCGGGGTTTTCATCAGGCCGTTTTGAAATAATTGAAAAATTTTCTTCTACCGAAATACAGGCCAGACGAGTAGTGATATGGTTGCCGCCTGGCTATGATGCAGTCGATCAGCAAGATCAGCGCTATAGCGTGCTGTATATGCACGACGGGCAAAATCTGTTTGATCCGAAACTAGCGTATGGCGGGCAAACTTGGGGCGTTGCCGAACACCTGACACGCTTGCAGAAAATTGGCGTTATCCCCAAGTATCTTCGTCGAACCATCGTGGTCGGCATTGATAACTCACCGCTGCGTTGGCAGGAATATGCCCCCGCTGCTGCTGTGCGTATGCTTAGCAGCGCTGCCCAAGAAATTGTGCTGCCGGGCGGTGTCGATACACTGTTGGCGGATCATTACCTGACATTTTTGGTGAATGAATTAAAGCCGTATATCGATCAACATTTCCGTACCAAAGCAGATCGTCGTAATACTTTTTTGATGGGTTCCAGCATGGGTGGTTTGGTGTCGTTGTATGCGCTGAGTAGCTACCCTGCCGTGTTTGGTGGTGCCGCTTGCCTATCAACACATTGGCCGTTGGCGACCAGCCAAACCGTATTGGCCATGAAAGATAACGTGCGCAAACAGGAGATTGCCGGCGTCTATTTTCAATGGTTGAACCAACATTTACCCGAGGCAGGTCAACACCATCTGTATTTTGATCATGGCAGTGAGCATCTGGATGCTTTGTATGCACCTTATCAGATGACAATGGATGAGTTGATGCGCCTTAAGGGTTATCGTCTCGGCGTAGATTGGATTACCCAAGTATTTCCCGGTGGCGATCACAACGAAACTTCTTGGCGCGAGCGTTTGGAAATTCCGTTGCAGTTTTTGTTAAAGGTGTAGCTGGAACTGGGGGCGTGGCGCTCTGGCTTAGATTTTTTTAACTCTCATACTGCTCAATCGCCAATGCCGCACCAGTCAGTGCTGCCATAGTGTCGGTGATGAGCGCAGTCGGAATGCTTTCCAGATAGGCTTGAAAACGGCCTTTGTCGGCAAAGCGTTGGCGGAAGTTGGAAGTAAAAAAACGTTCCCCCAAACGCGGCACGATGCCGCCGCCAATGTAGACGCCGCCACGTGCGCCCAGAGTGAGGGCGACATTGCCAGCGAAACTGCCCAGCATGTCGCAAAACACATCAATGGTTTTACTGCAAACTGCATCGGCATGATGTAAGCCTTGTTGCAAAATGGCTTCTGCAGTCAACGAAGCGCAACTGTTTTGTATAGTTTGAGTTTGGCATTGCCGCATCACATGTGCTACGGCTTGATGTAAAACAGGCAAACCAATGCCAGACAATAGCCGCTCGGCTGACACGTGTGGATATTGTTTGCGCACTTGTGCCAGCACGTCACTTTCAAAATCATTGCCAGCCGCCAGCGTGACATGGCCGCCTTCGCCCGGAATGGCGATCCAGCCAGCCGAGGTTTCGATCACCCCGCCCACACCCAAGCCTGTGCCGGGGCCAATCACGGCTAAGGTGCCTTTCGCTTCTGGTAACTGGTCGTGCGCACGAATTTGGGTGGTTCCAAGTTTGGGCAAGGATAAGGCCAGGGCTTCAAAATCATTCAAGACCAAAAAACTCTCAAGCGCAAACTCGGCTTGAATCGCCGATTTTGAAAAACTCCAGGGGCTGTTGGTGAAGGCAATCAAATCGTCAGTAATCGGCGTCGCCACGGCAAAGGCCGCCATACGTGGTGCTTGATATGCCGCGCCGAATGCCTGTGCTGCTTGCTGCAAATAGGCATGCACCGCGTCGTTCAGATGAGCATGATCACGACCGGGAATGGTCTGAATCTGTTGAACGCCAGATTCTGCATTTAACACCAAACCAAAACGTGCATTACTGCCGCCGATATCAGCCACCAGCCAAGGAAATGTCGTCAATAGGCCGGGGCGCATATTTTTTTTGATCACTGCATGATCCTTTAGAGGAACTTATAAGTAAAAAGTGACGAAATCGCTGGTGGAAGATAGGGCGATTCGCCAAGCTGTGATTGATAAAACCGGGGGAGTTCGACTTGATTTTGGCACTGATACAAAATCACTGACTGCAACCTGTTTGAGTTATTATCGCTCACATTGAACAGGTGTAATGTAGCAAAACTACAATTTAATTACAATCATTTGTTGCGAATGACGTTTTTTGTTCAAAGTGTACATAGTCTCGACGCGCGTCGGTAAACCAAATTTAAGCGTCGTTTTTCCGGTAACTAAGTTAGCTTAGTGGGAAGAATTGGCGATTTGCCGAAGAGATAAAAGTCCAAGTGCAGCGATGTTTTGTAGTCAAGCTACAAATGATTATGTTCTGTTGCATTAGAGAAATTTCACCTGACATGATAATTGCTTTACATTCGATATGAATTTCTAGACTATATGGAAAGTGTCTGTCAGGTTGAGCGCGAGCATAAAAATTACTTTAAAGACATTTATTTGCATCGGAAAAACGTATCAATTCATATTTTTGTCTTGATCGATACTGATTTTATATACGGGGTGTAGTATATTTTTATGCGCTTATAAATAAAACGGAAGAGTATCTATTTTTTAATATACTCCCTATTTTTTGAAAAATGACAGTAAAACTTTAGCAATCTATTAGTAACCAATTTGCGCCAGTTCTATACCAAATACAATGGAGCCCCATGATTTCTTTAGATAGTCCACGTTTGATTGCCGATATTGGCGGTACATACGCTCGTTTTGCATTAGAGGCGGGGCGCGGCGAATTTTCTCATGTGGTGTCGTTACGTAGTGCCGATTACCCAGATTTTTATTCGGCCGTGAGTGCGTATCTAAAAATTGTGGCGCCGATCCAGATTGAACACGCGGCGGTGGCGATTGCTAATCCGGTGCATGGCGATGCGGTCAGCATGACCAACTATCATTGGCATTTTTCGATTGAGCAAACCCGGATTGCTTTGGGCTTGGACACCCTCGTCATCGTGAACGACTTTACCGCTTTAGCAATGGCAGTGCCGCGTCTGAGTGAGCGTGATTTGCGCCAGATTGGTGGCGGTCAGCCAAGCAAAAGCGTGATCGGTATTTTAGGGCCGGGCAGTGGTTTGGGGGTTTCTGGTTTGATTCCGGCTGGCGATGGCTGGATTTCGCTTGGCTCTGAAGGTGGCCATACCAGCTTTGCTCCCAGAAACGAGCGTGAAATTGCAGTGCTACGTTATGCTTGGAAATTTTTTGATCATGTTTCGTTTGAGCGTTTATTGTCTGGTCCTGGACTGGAACTTTGCTATCAGGCATTAACGGATCTAGCTGGCATACCAGTACAAAAACTCAGTGCACCAGAAATTACGCAACGTGCGCTGGAGCAAAATGATCCGATCTGCCAGCAGACGTTAGATCTGTTTTGCGATCTGCTTGGTACAGCAGCGGCCAATTTGGCCGTGACCTTGGGAGCGTTTGGTGGTATTTACATTGGCGGCGGCATCGTGCCGCGCCTTGGTGAGTATTTTCAGCGTTCGAATTTTCGTCAGCGCTTTGAAGAAAAAGGGCGTTTTAGCCGTTATGTGGCGGCGATTCCGACCTTTGTTATTACAGCAGAAAATGCCACCTTCATCGGCGCATCGGCGATTCTGGAAGCGCAATTGCGCGCCATGCAGAGTAATTCTGGTTCCGCCATTTTGGGGCAGATTCGGCGCGCTCGCTCCGATCTGTCGCCTGCCGAACTACGTGTGGCCGACTACGTGTTGACTCATCCAAGAGCGGCTCTGAATGATCCTATTGCTGAAATTGCTAAAGCGGCGGAAGTCAGTCAGCCAACCGTGATTCGATTTTGTCGCTCACTGGGTTGCGAAGGTTTGTCTGATTTTAAATTACGCCTTGCTTCCGGCTTGACGGGCACGGTGCCGGTAACGCACACCCAAGTAACGGCAGATGATTCGATGCTTGAGTTAGGTGCAAAAGTATTGGGTAATACCGCTTCGGCGATTTTGCAGGTGCGCAGCGAATTGAATCGCGACATGATCGACAAGGCGATTGAATTGCTGATTCGCGCAGAGCGGGTTGAGTTTTATGCGGTCGGCCACTATGGCGTGGTGGCGCAAGATGCGCAATTTAAATTTTTACGTTTTGGTGTGCCGAGTGGTGCTTATACCGATCCGCGTTTGCAATTACTGGCCGCCAGCGTGTTGCGCCCTGGTGATGTGGCAGTGATTATTAGCAGCAGTGGTCGTTTGCCTGAACTGCTGGAAGTGGTCGAAAAAGCACGCGAACGTGGTGCCTCGATTGTGGCAATCACGGCGAGCCAATCACCGTTGGCGCGCAAAGCGGATGCGGCATTGCTGGTCGATCACGTCGAAGATATCTCCACCCATTTGCCGATGATTAGCCGGATTCTACATTTGCTGGTGATCGATATTCTAGCAGTCGGTGTCGCCATGCGCCGCGAGCCGGGTAAGATGGATCAATTCGTGGTCGATGAGCGGCTCGATGAATTGGAAAAATCTAGCACCAAACCAGCGCAGAAAAAAGGCACGCGTAACACTGCGCCGGGGGTGAGTTTATCGTCGCCGTTGGCGCGTCTGACTTCGCATAGCCGCTGATGTCCAGCGTCGAATCTTCCTGTTTTTGCATCGTGAAATAATGCTTTCTTTAATTTTTTCTAATGTTTGCTGTAGCGCAGTGTGGGCATTGAAGTGGGTGCCTCATGTCTGAAATGGATGTCAGCACTGTCAATACCCAGCACAGCGAGCTTGCATCATGGCAGGCAAAGTTACGGCTGGTTTTTACGCAAAACGAGGCGATCACTCGCCTAACCGAACGACAGCATCACGGCCCGCTGCGAGTACAAAAAGCCTTATATCCTGAGGCACCATCGATTTGCCACGCGATTATTGTGCATCCGCCGGGTGGTATTGTTGGCGGTGATCAATTGCAAGTACAAGTGCAAGTGCAAGCTGGTGCGCATGCCGTGTTGAGTAGCCCAGGCGCCAGTAAATGGTATCGCGCCAATGGCCGCCGTTCGGGGCAAGCGCTGCACTTTGATATCGCGGATGATGCGCAGCTTGAATGGTTACCACAAGAAACCATTTTCTACGATGCAGCAGAAGTGACCTTGAATTGCTCGGTGCAGCTTGGCCGCAATGCGCGTTATCTTGGTTGCGAGATTGTGTGTTTTGGGCGACGTCTATCAGGTGAAAAATTCAGCACAGGACAAATCAGACAGCAGTTTGAAATCAGACAAGCCGGTAAGTTGCTGTGGCTAGAACGTGGCACGATAAATGCTAACAGTGAAATGGTGCGTAGCAAGCTAGGTTTGCAAAATAAATCAGTGTGCGCAACCATGATTGCGGTAGGGCAGCAGATCAGTGCAGCACAGCTTGATGCTTTGCGCCAAGCGGCGAAGCAATGCATGGCAGAGCAGCAGGAACAAGGGCAAACAGAACAGGTCGAATTTGGCGTAACCCAAATGAAAACTGTGACCGTCGTCCGCTATTTGGGTAATAACAGTGAAGTCGCACGTAGTTTAATGATGTTGGCATGGCGCCATTTGCGGCCTACGCTAATGGGGCACGATAGCCACGATTTACGTATTTGGAATACCTGAGTTACAACACAATGATGCGATTGCGCAATTTTAATTTGTTAGAAGGTAAAGCATGGAACTCACACCAAGAGAAAAAGACAAATTATTGATTTTTACTGCCGCACTGCTGGCCGAGAGACGCAAGGCACGCGGCCTGAAGTTAAATTATCCAGAAGCTGTTGCCCTCATTTCGGCAGCGATCATGGAAGGTGCGCGTGATGGTAAAAGCGTCGCCGAACTGATGTCAGACGGCACTAAAATCCTGACGCGGCATGACGTGATGGACGGCATTCCTGAAATGATTCCTGATATTCAGGTTGAAGCAACTTTCCCTGATGGCACCAAGCTGGTGACAGTGCATCATCCCATAATTTAAACGGAGAATGATTTCATGATACCTGGTGAATTGCTGATCGAGCAGGGCGATATCGTATTAAATGAAGGCCGTGCCGTTTGTACCGTACAGGTGGCAAATAGCGGTGACCGACCAATTCAGGTTGGCTCACACTTTCATTTTTTTGAAACCAATCCGGCTTTGCAGTTTGATCGTCAACTGGCGTATGGCATGCGATTGAATATTACTGCTGGCACAGCGGTACGGTTTGAACCTGGTCAAAGCCGTACCGTCGAGTTGGTCGCGCTTGCGGGTGAGCGCATGGTGTATGGATTCAATGCCAAAATCATGGGGAAATTAAAATGACAAAAATTTCTCGTCAAGCCTATGCCGAAATGTTTGGTCCCACCACCGGTGACCGTATTCGTTTGGCCGATACGGAATTGTTTATCGAAATCGAAAAAGACTTTGCAATTTATGGCGAAGAGGTGAAATTCGGTGGCGGTAAAGTGATTCGTGATGGTATGGGGCAATCGCAGCGCAATCATGCCGAAGTGATGGATACCGTGATTACCAATGCAGTGATTCTCGATCACTGGGGAATTGTGAAAGCCGATATTGGTTTAAAAAATGGTTTGATTGCTGCGATTGGCAAGGCCGGTAACCCTGATATTCAACCCGGCGTTACCATGATTATTGGCGCTGCCACAGAAATTATTGCTGGTGAAGGCATGATCATCACCGCTGGTGGCATTGATAGTCATATTCATTTCATTTGTCCACAGCAAATTGAAGAAGCCCTGATGAGTGGTGTAACCACCATGTTGGGCGGCGGTACTGGGCCTGCGGTGGGCACTGCAGCCACTACCTGCACGCCAGGCCCTTGGCATATCCATTCGATGTTGATGGCGGCAGATGCGTTTCCGATGAATCTAGGTTTCTTTGGTAAAGGTAATGTTAGTGTGCCCGAGCCTTTGGAAGAGCAGATCGTGGCAGGTGCAATTGGTTTGAAATTACACGAAGATTGGGGTACCACGCCAGCCGCTATCGATAATTGCCTGGCGGTGGCGGATCGCTATGACGTGCAAGTCGCGATTCATACCGATACCCTGAACGAAGCCGGTTTTTTGGAGCACACTCTGGCGGCATTTAAAGACCGCACGATTCACACTTTCCACACCGAAGGTGCGGGCGGTGGGCATGCACCAGATATTATCGCCGCAGTTGGGCAGAGTAATGTTTTACCGTCTTCAACCAATCCGACCCGACCATATACCGTTAATACTTTAGACGAACATCTAGATATGCTGATGGTCTGCCATCATTTAGATCCAGCGATTATCGAAGACGTTGCCTTTGCCGAATCACGCATTCGGCGTGAAACGATTGCAGCAGAAGATATTTTGCATGACATGGGCGCGATTTCCATGATGTCATCCGATTCGCAAGCAATGGGGCGGGTCGGTGAAGTGATCATGCGTACCTGGCAAACTGCGCATAAAATGAAAACGCAACGTGGTGCGTTAGCCGAAGATAACGAGCGCCATGATAATTTCCGCGCCAAACGCTACATTGCAAAGTACACCATCAACCCGGCGATTACGCATGGCATCGCGCACGCAGTGGGTTCGATTGAAGTCGGTAAAATCGCTGACATCGTAGTGTGGAAGCCAGCGTTTTTCGGTGTCAAGCCGAGCATGATTTTGAAGGGCGGCATGATTGCGGCCGCGCAAATGGGCGACCCAAATGCATCGATTCCGACACCACAGCCGGTGCACACCCGTATGATGTTTGGCGGCTATGGCGGTGGCTTAAAAAAATCCTTTACCTTTGTCTCGCAAGCCGCATTCGATGCCGGTATTGGTGAACAATTGGGTTTGCAAAAGCCATTGCTGGTGGCAAAAAATATGCGCCATATACGCAAGGCTGACATGATCCACAATAGCGCAACACCGCATATGCAGGTTGATGCAGAAACTTATGAGGTACGCGCCGATGGCGAGTTACTGACTTGTGAGCCCGCAACAACTTTGCCAATGGCGCAACGCTACTTCCTTTTTTAAAAAATCTGAATTGATGAAGATCTATGCTGACTTTACGATCAAAAATTGAGCAAGCCGAGGCAATTGCCGCGCAACTGATTTTGCCTTATGAGTTGCGCGAGAAAAGTCGTTTGCGCGCCACCCTGAGTACGGGCGAAGATGTCGCCGTATTCACAGTACGTGGCACGGTCATGCGTGATGGTGATTTGATGTTGGGCGACGACGGCCGTGTAGTGCAAATCGTGGCAGCACAAGAGCCAACTTATCGCGTTGAATGCGCGCATCCGCATGGCTTGTTACGTTGCGCATTTCACTTGGGCAACCGCCATACGCAGGCGCAAGTGGGAGATGGTTATCTGCGCATACGGCAAGACAGCGTGTTAAAGGAAATGCTACAAGGATTGTCGGCGACTGTTATCGAAGAGATGGCTAGTTTTGAACCGGAGTCGGGCGCGTATGGAGGGGGACATCATCACGGTGAAGATGGCCATGCACATCATCCGCTGGCACCAATCCCATTACGTCAACGTATACATCGTGCGACTGATGCATAAAGTCGATGCCATCACAGTGCCACTAACACATGCAATCAAGCGCTTTACTTCATCTGCTGCAACTCGCTAGCCCGTCGTTACCGATTGGCGCTTATAGCTATTCACAAGGATTAGAAACGGCGATCGATCAAAGTATCGTGCGTGATACCGATACAGCGCGCCAATGGTTGGTTGATTATTTGCAGCAAGTGGTCGCTTATTTTGAAGCGCCTTTATTGTGGCGGCTGATGGCTGCATTTGCTGCACGTGATCTAGCTGCAGTCAGAACTTGGTCAGAAATGGCGTTGGCAGGACGTGATACAGCGGAGTTTCGCGCAGAGAGCGTGCAGATGGGCTATTCACTGAGCAAGCTAATGCTAGATCTAGATATTCTGGATTCGTCACTTGCGTTAGTTTGGCGCCAACACTTGCAGCAACAAAGCGACATCCCGCTGCCAACGGCCTTCGCCTGTGCTGCCGTCGCACTGAATGTTGAGCCCCAAGATGCCTTGTTGGCGAGTTTGTTTTCGTGGTCAGAAAATCAGGTGCTGGTGTGTGTCAAATCGATTCCTTTGGGGCAAATGGCGGGGCAACGCCTACTTTTGTCTTTACGCCCCGAGATTGAAGCGGCAGCCGATATTGCCATGCGCCTAGCTGATGACGAATTATCTAACTGGGCACCGGGCTTGTCCTTATTTTCCATGATCCATGAAACGCAGTACAGCCGTCTATATCGCTCTTGAACCTGTTTAACCGAGATTTTCCATTAGGCGCACCAGAGGTGCTATTTGAGCGCTGACGGCGCATTTTCGGTCAATTTCGACGTTCTTCGTTGTTTATGGCTTGCCATGAACGCCTCATTCACGTCAAAATTGCCTCGAAAAGTGCATCCGTCATCATCTCAAATCCTAATGGAAATTCTCGGTTTAATCTTGAATTTGTCTTGAGCAAAAACATCTATTTATTAGAAATGAACTTTTTATGAATACATCAGCAGGCATTACATCGGTCGGTAACATCGATTCTTCTCATGCATCCAATCCTCTTAGGGTTGGCATTGGCGGTCCGGTTGGTTCCGGTAAAACGGCGTTATGCGAATTATTGTGCAAACGTATGCGCGACGAATACCAGATGGCTGTCATTACCAATGATATCTATACCAAAGAAGACATGGAGATATTGTTGCGTGCCGATGCGCTGCCGGCAGAGCGTTTGATGGGAGTTGAAACTGGCGGTTGTCCACATACTGCAATTCGAGAAGATGCGTCGATTAATCTGGAAGCCATTGCTCGTATGAGTGCTGATTTTCCTGATCTGGATTTGATTTTGATTGAATCTGGCGGCGACAATTTGGCAGCGACTTTTAGCCCTGAATTATCCGATTTGACGATCTATGTGATCGATGTGGCAGGTGGCGAGAAAATTCCGCGTAAAGGCGGACCGGGTATCACCCGTTCAGATTTACTGGTTATTAATAAGACCGATTTGGCACCGCACGTTGGCGCCAATCTCGACATCATGGCGCAAGACGCGAAACGCATGCGCGGAGATCGTCCTTTTTTCTTTACCAACCTACGGAGCGGTGAAGGGTTGGAAAATGTGTTTGCTTTTATTCAAAAACAGGGCTTGTTACAGTCAAAATAATAAGTGGTATTTTTTACCTGTCAGTCTGACGACTTTAGTAAAAAGAAACCTCTGCACAACCTACTGCACGGCCAAATTTTGCGTTTGCGATTTTGAGTTTGCGATCATCGCTGACCAGTCGTACAGGTAGGCGTCTCAAGGCAAACACTGGCCGCTCGCTACAGTTGTGCAGAGAACTCAAAAAAGAGTGTAGGTCAATGTGGTTATTAGATAAATAAAATTTAATAATCACGATAAAATGCATTCTCGTCGAAGAATAAATCAATATCTAAGCGAACTAATTTCATCTGAAGCTGGTCAGATCATTAGAATTAGACTGAAATGCCATTTGCTAGGCGCAATTTACTCAAACTTGTTTGATATATACTGTGCGGTAAGTTTGGCGTGGTGTAGTGTGGTCGATTAGGCTGGTAAAGTTAATAGTTTGGGGATCTGGAGAGGCAGTATGAAAAGAATTTTATTGTGGCTTAGTTTCGCGCTCGGCGCGACTGCCTTTGCCGGCGTTCAGGAAGCCGCCGTTACCGGTGACTTGAAGCCACAGCCTCAACAAATTCAAGCGGCTAATCTGGCGGCGGAATTTTTGACGCGGTTTCACTATAAGCCTGTGCCATTAGACGACGCAATGTCACAGAAAATTTTTGATCGGTATTTAAAGAGCATCGATCCTGAAAAACTCTTTTTCACACAAGCCGATATTGATCAATTTTCTGGCGTGCGTAATAAGCTCGATGACATATTGCGCAGCAGTGATGTCAACGCGCTCAATGCACCATTTGCGATTTTTAATTTATATGAAACCCGTTTGCGTGAACGTTTGACTTATGCAAAAAGTTTATTGAATCAAAATTTTGATTTTAGTCAAAAAGAATCGTATCGCTATGCCCGTGACAAAGAACCTTGGGCTGCATCGGAAGCGGCGCTCAAAGATATCTGGCGTCAGCGTGTTAAGAATGATTGGCTGCGTTTGAAATTGGCTGGCAAGGATGATAAAGCTATTCGTACTACGCTCGATAAGCGGTACGACACCACCATCGCACGCTTGCAAAAGCTTAAAAGCGAAGATGTGTTTCAAATTTTCCTCGACGCGTATGCGACATCAGTCGAACCACACACCAATTATTTAGGTCCGAAAGCCTCAGAGGATTTTGATATCCAGATGAAATTGTCGTTAGTAGGCATTGGTGCGGTACTACAAG
>OFSE01000220.1_pt1 | contig 19375 bp, 34 predicted proteins | sample 1543261 | NCBI WGS metagenome assembly OFSE01 (sample SAMN07774225, study PRJEB24372) | wastewater metagenome | isolation source: Exp Tend VB 50WW | collected 2016-02 | reverse complement strand
AAAAATAAAATAAACAATGGAAAATTTAATGTTCATTACAATTGAGGTTCACTCATTAGAAGAAATAAAACCTTCATTGCCAATGCGCCAGGCAGCTAGATTAAGTTTAAAAATATCAATTGACAAACATCAATTATGTACATTAATAATGAGTGCTTTTGATGATTTTAAAATTGATCAACTTAACGAAATATTAAATTGTGAAGGAATGGGTCTTCATTATACAGAAAATAAAGACTAATGGCCCTTTGCTCAAAACACGAACGATATTATCCTGACGGCACTCATTGTGGTGAATGCTGGAATGAACAAATGAAAGCCAACAAACAAGCAGCTAAATCACAATTTGTAAAGACCAAATTCAAGCAGTTGCCAAAGGATGAAAAGACTAAGTACCGGGATAAACTTAAATCTAAACTTCAAGCACTTCATTCTAAAAAAATGAAAGAGCTATATAAAGAAATGGGGGTTTATTATTGCTGGATCACAAAAAAATCTAATAATCAAACTGGATTATTTAGCCTTCATGTTAGCCATTATTATCCAAAGGGCGACATATGGCAATTGTGGACTGATCCAGTTAACTCAGGGCTATCCACGTACAATGAGAACGTAAATAAGCCTCAGACAGTAACCCAAATGAGAGCTATGATGATAAAAGTTTGGGGTGTTGATAAAGTTAACGAACTGGATATAAAAGCCGAGGACTACAAGATAAGGATTAAAATGGGATTAGACCCGAAATACCCAACTGACTTATGGTTAATGGGTAAGATTAGTGAATTAAAAAGTAAAAACAATGGCTCGTAAGGTTTGGACAGATCAAGAGATTGAAACACTTAAAGAATTGTTTCCAAATTTATACACTAAGGAGGTTGCTGAAAAAATGAATAGAAGTTATTTTAGTGTTTGTACCCATGCTAATTTATTAGGCATTAAAAAATCTGATTCTTTTCGAACTATGGAGCTGGGTAGACAAGCGGAAAGACTTAGAATCAATGGAGCAAAGCACAGATTTAAAAAAGGATTAATCCCATTCAATAAAGGGAAAGCTATTTCGCCTGAGACCTATGAAAAATTAAAAGGATCATTTTTTAAAAAAGGAAGCAAGCCACATAATACTAAATACGATGGACATGAACGTATATCTGTTGATGGATACATAGAAGTAAGGATTCAAGAACGAAAATATGTATTAAAGCATCGGTTAATTTATGAACAACATTATGGACCAATTCCAAAAGGAATGATTGTAACGTTCAGAGATCGGAACCCTCAAAACGTAGTCATTGAAAACCTTGAATTAATTTCCAGACAAGAAGGAATGAAGCGCAATTCAATTCAAAATTATCCAAAAGAAGTAAAAAGCACGATTAGATTATTATCAAAACTCAAAAAAATTATAAATGAAAAACAAAATTGAAGACCTTAGAAATCACTTGTTCGCTACAATAGAAGGGTTATTAGACGAAGAAACTCCAATGGAACTAGAAAGAGCCAAGGCAGTTGCGGACGTAGCGCAAGTAATTGTAAATTCTGCCAAAATAGAAGTAGATTTTATTAAGGTAACTGGAAGATCAGAAGGTACTGGTTTTATTCCTGAGATTAAAAAACTAAATTAACTCATCCCTATGAGCGAGGTACATAAATTTTATATTAAAGGTCATGAGGTTTTGATAGATAAGGATAAAGTAGATTTAGTAATTAAGTATACGTGGTGCATTGTAAAACAATCTAAAAAAAGAAAAAGTAATTGGTTTTGTATTGGAGCAAACGCTAAAATTAATGGCAAAAGGACGATAATTAAATTACATAGGTTATTAATGAATGCGCAAGAAGGCGAAATAATAGATCATATAAATAGAAATACACTTGATAATAGATTATGTAATTTAAGATTTGCAACACGTAGTCAAAATAGCGCTAATGTAAATTCACGTTATAATAGTTCATCTAATTATTTGGGAGTGTCAATTGACAAATGGAGTTACAAAATAACTAGATTTAGGTCACAGATACGACATAATAACAAAACAATACTTTTGGGCTGTTATTTAAATGAACTCGAAGCAGCCCAAGCCTACAATGAAGCAGCCATTAAATATCACGGTGAATTCGCCAATCTAAATAAAATCTAATCCAATGACCGAACCATACAAATTCCTAATCAAAGGCCAAGAAGTCTTAATCGACAAAGACAAGGCTACTATGGTAATGCAACATAAATGGATAATCAATTGTGGCTATGTTACAAGATATGTAGTCTTAAACACAAAGAGAACTACTATAAATCTTTCTAGGTTCTTGCTTGCTGTTTCCAATGGTCAATATGTGGATCACATTAATGGAAATACTTTAGATAATCGCTTATCTAATTTAAAAATATGCACCGCAAGTGAATTGAGTTTTAAAAGGTGGAAGAAACAAAGAGAAAATAATTTAATTAAATAAATAACGACCTATGAATAAAATAATTGACAAAATTAAAGTTCTAATTGAATATTATTCTTATAAAAAAGGAAAAAGAAGATCATTATGATGGTCAACCAAGCGTCACAGTTAGAATGCCAGTAAAGACTGCTAAAACATTAAAAGCGTTGATAGACAAATCTATTGATGAATCATTTGATGCTGACTTTATTAAACAAATGAAAATTTTACAAAACAAGCTTCAATATTTATAATCCCATGACCGAACTGCAACAAATAAAACAAAAACTAGACGAGAATAACGCCAAGCTGGAATTAATCTTATCCAAAATAGCCCCACAAAGCGATTTGCTTACGCTCCAAGAGGCTTGTAAACTATTGGGCAAGTCTAAGACCCACATCAATAGATTAGCCCTCAGAATCAATCTAATCGACCGTAATGCGAAGTGACACCGCAAGTACATTCGCACCGAAATTGAAAAACTTTTAAGTTCCTAACAAAATGTTAGTAAATATATTATATTTGATTAATTGTAATACGTTAAAAAGCGTATTTTTGTGATGCCAAAATTGAAAATGTATGAAACTAAATTCTCAAAATAACCCACTAGCCTCAATGAGGTGTGAGGTCGGACAGGTGTTTTCAATACCTGGGCAATCCCGAAGGGGGCATCCGGCAACACACCTTTTTGGGGCTTTTTTTATTTAGTTATGGACTTTTTAGAAAAAGACTTAGAAGAAATTGTTTATAAGGCAAGTAACGAACAGCTTGACAAATGTGGGCTTCGAGTAAGGGGCAAACGGTTTAGACAATTAATAATTGGTAATTATGGTATTTGTGATATGATCACAGTTCAAGCTATAAAAACCGACGCTGGGTATTATTATTACAACGTCACAATTTATGAACTAAAAAAAGACAAAATCGAATTGTCGACATTTACGCAAACTATTAAATACGCCAGAGGTGTAATTAGTTATTTAGAAAAGAGAATACAAAGGCCAATTGCAATAAACATAGTATTGATTGGAAGAAAAATAAACCTATGTTCTGATGTTGTGTATTTGCCAAGGTTGATTTCACAATATGCATATCCAAGTACAGGAATTAATTCTTTACAAATTTACACTTACGATTATAAAATCAATGGACTTAGTTTTATAGAGATGAGTTCTGATTATGTATTGACTAACGAAGGTTTTAAATTCTAATTATGGCCAAGAGATTTACCGATACCAACAAATACAAGAAAGAGTTTATGATGGGCTTAAAAGGGCCTTATAAGCTTCTTTGGGATTTTCTTTACCACGAATGTGATCATGCCGGAATATGGATTGTCAACTTTCAGATAGCTCAAATTTATATTGGCGCTGACATGAAAGTTAATAAAGTAGACGCTCTAAAATATTTCAATGAAGGAGAAATACGTGTTCATGAAATTTCACCTACAAAATGGTTTATACCTGAATTTATAAATTTCCAATATGGTGACTTAGACCCAAAAAATAGGGCGCATAATTCGGTAATTAAAATCTTAAAATCATTTAATTTAATAGACGAAGAAAATAAAATTAAGGGGCTTAATACACCCTTGAAAGGGTGTAAGGATAAAGATATGGATAAAGACAAGGATAAGGATATGGATAAAGACAAGGATAAAGACAGCGAAAATTTTCAAAAAAATTCACAAACAGAAATTGCAGTCTTTGATCTTCCAGATCCGTTTATCGAAATTTGGGATCGATGGGTTAAATACAAAAAAGATCAACATAAATTCAAGTACGCCTCCAAAGATTCTGAGGAAACCGCAAAAAAAAGTTTATTGCAGTTATGCGAAGGCGATCCCGATAAGGCAACAAAAATACTAGATTACGCAATTGGAAACGGCTACAAAGGTTTTTTTGAACTCAAATCAAATCCAGGAGGTCAAGAACTATCCAAAGAGGATAAAAACAAACAGTCAACGGTAAACGCTATCAATATTTTACAAAAGAAATATCAAGAAAAACAAGCAGTATGACATTTGAGAGTTGGATCAAAGAGCCATTTTTAAGGGAAATTGAAATCAATAAGAGGGTTATCATGCTTTCTAAGTTGATTCATGAATATTCAATGTTCAGAAACATTGAAGTCAAAGAGGCTCAAAAAATATCAATTGTTGAATACATTATCGAAAATCAGATCTATGTGCCACACTTAAAACTTTGCACAATCAAATGGGCATTTGATAAATTCACAGATACCAACAATCACAACATTTCAGCATTTATCGTTTTCGAATTAATCAAAAAAGCTTACCAAAACGAATTTCACAAAGCCATAGTTAAACGTTGGGACACCGAAGATCAAGCCAGCCGAATACCACAAATGAGCGAATCCCAAAAAGAGATCGGAAAGCTGACAGATTATTTGCTTGGAATATTATTGTCGATTTGGTTAAGTCAGGAGACTCACAATATCATAATTCAAACTGGATACCAGCGATCAAGTATTTAGCTTTTGATTTGAAATACAGGCCAGATGATTTTGTCTACGATGGATTTAACACATTGGCTGTGGAAACGATTGTTAAGCAAATCGAAGATGATAAACAAAATCCTAGCCTTTCCAAAGACGACCGATCCAAAACACTAAAAGATTTGGTTTTGATCGCATCAAATAAAATTCAAGGAACCGATATTCAAAGCAGAATTAACAATTTAAGACAGAGATTGATTTGTGAAAATTATATTAAAGAAAACTTATGACCAGCCTCGATTCCTTCCAATCACTATCCAACAAAATCCTTTCAGGTCGCTATTCCATGACTGACGACAATTGGCCAGGAGCTATTGACCACTTTACCAATGTGATTAAATTCAGGCTTCAACCTGAAGAAATTGCAAAGTGGCATCAAACCGCAATCAGTTACATAAAAAAAGAATTGTCGGGTATAATAAATGATTTTGAAATCCCAGCAAACGACAAAAACAAAATAGAGGCTATGTCAAAATGGGCTGACATTCACCACCGAGAAGGCTATTATAACTCTCCCGAATTTACCAAGCTAGTAAACGAGACTAGGCAGAAGTTGGTATTTGCGGACTATGTGAAAACGAATTTAAGTAAATAATTAATCAAAAATAAAATGTCAAACAACAAAGTAGAACACACCACAATTAGAAATGAAAAATTATTTTGCCTTAACTGTGGAGGAACGCACCAATTAGATTTTCCTATTTTAATGAATGAAATAGCCAATAAACTTGATGCATTTAATGTGCTACACAAAGACTGTAAAAAGACTTGGACAGAGCCAGTTGTTGATCAAAGTAAAAGTATTCAAGAAAAAGCAATGTTTTGGCTAGGTAATGGAAATGTTGGACTAAGTTCAAAAACTATGTTTAATTGTTTGATTGGACATAAGGATTTTGAAGTAAACTATCCTCATGACCCTGATGATTTTAGCCGTTGTTATAAATTATTAGAGGCAATTCCTGAATGGAAAAGCGAATTATATAAACTTAAATCACTGTCTAAAATATGGAGTGACTTGGTTGACAATTGGGACAAATTAACAGAAATGTACAAAGAAAATTGTAAAACCAACTGGAAGGAAACAAAGAGAATAGGTATGTATCAATTTATGAATCAAATAATTAATAATTAACCAAACCAATAAATCATGAATTTTAGCGTAAAAGGAAAACTCCACAAAATATTTCCAACAGAAAAAAAGGGCGACAAACTCGAAATCCGAGACTTCGTAATCAAAACGGACGAACAGTACCCTCAGTACATTAAATTCCAATTAATGAACGATAAGACATCTCAGGTAGATGGATTCAGTGAAGGTCAGAATATTGAGGTTAGCTTCAATTTGCGAGGTCGAGAGAACGATGGAAAATTTTATACAAATTTGCAGGCTTGGAAAGTAGTAAGGAATTAGTAAAAATAACATAAAATGGACAAGGGCTTAAGATTTAACGAAGGAAAATTAAGGTATGATCTTGTACCGTCATTTGCTCAAGAACAATATGTAAAAGTGCTAACTCTTGGAGCAAAAAAATATAGTGAAAGGAATTGGGAGTTAGGAATGAAATGGAGCAAGGTTATATCTTCTCTTGAAAGACATATTGCCGAAATAAAAAAAGGTAATGACTATGATATTGAATCAGGATGTCTACATTCAGCTCACGCAATGTGTAACGCTGCATTTTTAACTGAGTATTACAAGATTTATCCTCAAGGTGATGACAGACCACACGATTATTTACGAAGGGCAAAAATTGGACTTGATATTGATGAAGTCTTAGCTGACTGGGTTGGACATTGGACTAAATATCACGGTCAAGAAGTTCCTGAGATTTGGAATTTTGACAGAAGCATTGAATCAAAGTTTGAATTATTAAAAAATGATAAAGATTTTTGGCTATCAATTCCAGTTAAAACAAAGCCTTCTGATATTCATTTTGAGCCTCATTGTTACATTACTTCAAGATCTATTCCAAAAGAATGGACCGAAGAATGGTTAGATAAAAATGGCTTTCCGACTATGCCAGTTTATTCAGTTGGGTTTGGGGCTAGCAAGGTCGAAGTTGCTAAACAATCCGGTATTGAGATATTTGTTGATGATAGATATGAAAACTTTGTAGAGTTAAATAAAAACGGAATTTTCTGTTTTCTGTACGATGCTCCACATAACCAAAGATATGACGTAGGATATAAAAGGATTAAATCATTAAATGAAATTTTAAGCGGACCACTAAATAATTAACACCTCATACAATTTTACTTTTAGTAAGTTTTGAGTAAAATGGATAGCAGTCAAGTATTGTTATCCATTTTTTATTTTAATAAAAAAGTAGTTTGATTTTCAAACCGATAAAACTATAAACCAATCAATCCCCTACCTTAATTCAGTAAATTTGCATTTACTATTTAGAACGCAAATTTTACTTTAAAATGAAGACACCTAAGCATTCATTCCTTTACTTTGGAATGTTTTTTTTAATTGTTTTAATTGGTATTCAGTGCCAAAAAGATACTGAGCCAATAATCCATTCAGACAAAACAAATAAGACTGAATTAACCGCAAGGGCTCCAGGAGATACAACTTATCGACCACTAGAATATGGATCAACATTAAAGGTTTATCCAAACACAATTTCAAAGTGTTGGAATAGAAAGAAAGCTCGTTATGAATGGCAAGCAGTTGTATATGGAGATATGGTTTTGCCTGCTTGTAAATATCAACAAATTCCAATTCATGATAAGATAGTTATTTCAGACACGGCAGAAATCTTTTATGATAGTTTTTTTTACATAACACTAAGAAAGATTAATTAATTTGCCCAGTTACAAAGCAGCAATAGAACACATTAAGGATGCTCGAAAAGGTGACTATTTCGAGCGAGTTTTTAATATTACTGGATTATCATTAACCGGGAAGTCTGCAAAATGTCAGGTTAAAGCTGAAGTAGATTCAGAGACATTGCTTGAATTTTCGACAGCAGCCACAACCATAGTAATTTCAGGAAGTTCGCTAACGATTAAATGTGATGCTGACTTATTTACATTACCAACAGGACTATACATATACGACATTGAGATATTTACAAATGTGCATGACGTTGCAACAATAATAGAGGGAACATTTGAAGTAGTTGACCAAACCACAAAATAATGCCTGATGTAATTGTAGAAGCTATACCACCAGTAAATGTAGTTAGCAATCCAATTGCAGCGCAAGCGGCATATGTGGAGCAAGTGCCACCAGTTGAATTAATGGCATATCAAGCAATTACACCGGGCACTTTGCTTGATGTTTATGACGAAGTTCCAAGTGGTTTAATAAATGGTTCAAATGCTACTTATACTAGTGCATTTTTATTCATTCCTGAGACATTAAGAGTTCATGTAAACGGAATAAGATTAAAGCCGGGAGACGAATATGTTTCTTCAGGAATGAACACCATTACACTAATGGTAAGTCCTGAAGTAAACGATATTATTTTAATTGATTATAAGAAACACTAACACCTAAAAAAATAAATAATGGCAGCCACAACGATTAAAAAATCCCAAATAAGGGACGGAGCAATAGACAATGCTAAGGTAGCAGCAGGAGCGGCAATCGTAACCACTAAACTAGCAGACGGAGCGGAATTCTTAAAGAGAGACGGATCGGTCGCAGCGACAGGAAACTTTAACTTTAACTCAAATAAAGGGGTCAACCTAGGAACACCAACAGCCTCTACAGATGCAGCAACTAAGTCTTATGTTGATACAGCTATTTCAGGATTAAATTCAATGTTTAAGGTTAAGCCAAACGCAAGAGCAGCAACCACCGCAAACGTAACTATTTCCAATCCGGGTACAGCCGTTTTTGATGGCGTGACCTTAACTTCAGGTCAATTACTTTTGGTTAAAAATCAATCTTCAGCTCCTGAAAATGGTATATACACATTTAACGGATCAGGTGTAGCTCTTACTCGTATTGCGGAAATGGACGCTTGGACAGAAGTAAATGGAGCATTCACAACTGTAGATGAAGGAACTGTAAATGCTGACACAATTTGGTTATGTACGTCAAACGCTGGGGGAACAATTGGTTCAACTGCTATTACATGGCAAGCAATACCATCAACAGCCGGGTTAACTAACTCAAATTTTGTTGATAAAGAAGTGCCAAGTGGATCAATAAATGGATCTAATACAGCTTTTACATTGGCAAATACTCCAGTAGTAGGAAGCGAGCATGTTTATTTAAACGGTCAGCTTCAAGCGTCAGGAGGTGGAAACGATTATACTATTTCTGGAACATCAATAACTTATTTAACGGCACCAGAAACAGGAGACGTTTTGGTGGTTTCTTATAGAAAATAATTGAGTGGCTAAAACAAAAATAAATTTTGGTCAAATAAAGCTAAACGCAGAGTTCGACATCGTTTATATCATTGACGGTGGCGGCTCTGTAATTACTACTGGATCAAAAGGCGGTTTGTTTATATCTTTTCCTTATACTATTGTCGAATGGACTTTAGCCAGTATAGACTCCGCAACTACAAGCGGATCAATAGTCTTAGATATTTGGACAGATACACAGGCAAATTTCCCTCCGACAGTTGCGGACACAATTACAGCGAGTGCGAAGCCCACAATTTCAAGTAGCACTAAAGGTCAAAGCTCAACCCTAACAGGATGGACGGTATCTCAGACAGCAGGACGTTGGGTTTACTTCAATGTGGATTCAGTAACGAGTTTAAAAATGGTTTCTATCACTTTAAAATGTATTAGAACTTAATGAGCCAGCTCTTATCAATTGCCAGCGGAAATGCAAGCAGCGCCTCAACGTGGGGATTGGTTGACGCTACAAGTTTTGTAAGTTCTACAGAAACAGCGACCGTTTTAACAACATCACGAGTTGGAGCAACAACTTTTACACCCGGAGCGATAACTATAATTGGAATAGCTGTAAAGTTAGCAGTGCGAACAGGAACAACAGGAACTATTACAGTAGATTTAGATCAAGGCGGTTCATTAGTCACAGGAACTGATGTAACGATAAATGTTTCTGATTTGCCAGTTGCAGCAACAGCTGACTTAAATGGTGGATGGCATTATTTTGAATTTGCAAGTCCAGTAACATTATCAGCGGCAACAGCCTATTCGGTAAAAGCCAAAACCAGCTCAAGTTCACAGGTATCATTATTTGCCACGAGTTCCTCGAATTGGTGCAGATGTTTAGTAACTACTACAACCCAAGCGCCAGCAGCCGGAGACAATATGATTGTTTGTGGAAAATATACTGGACAAGGCGCATCAACTTCATACACGGTAACATGGGATATCACAGCATCAACAGACTTTGGAAACACTCCGACCGCTGCGAATAGTTTATTAGCTCCTGGAATATGTGTTTGCAATAAAGGAACATTAGCTATTGCAATGTCAGCATCGACAAACTATAATATGAAGATGTCAAATTCAATTATAGTTTATTCAGGAGGTGTTTTCAATATGTGTACTGTAGGATCAGAAATGCCTAGAACATCATCATTTACGCTTCAATTCGATTGTGGTGCGAATGTGGACTATGGGTTAACGGTTCGTAATTTAGGGACTTGGACAAGTCAAGGATTAAGTAGAACTGTTTCAAAAAATATATACTATTGTAAATTAAACACAGACGAAGCCGCAAATAGCACATCATTAGGAGTTGACACAGATACTGGTTGGTTAGACAATGATGAAATAGCAGTAGCGAGTACAACAAGAACAGCAACCGATTGCGAAGCAGGAACACTTAACGGAGCAGGAGGCGCAAGTTCTTTAACCGTGGATGGATTTGCAGGCTCAGGAGGCGGTTTATTGGTGGCACATTCAGGAACTTCACCAACGCAAGCGGAAGTCATTTTACTTACTAGAAATGTGAAATTAATTGGAGCTAGTGCAAGTTTACAGGCTTACATTGATATTAAAGCGACCGCTACGGTTGATGTGGACTGGACAGAATTTAAATGGTTGGGTAGCGCAACAACTAATAAAAGGGGGATTGATATAGCTACAACGACAGGTAGTTGTTCTTTTAATTATTGTTCATTAAGAAATTTTGAAGTTGCTAGTTCTACAGGTTTTAACATTACATCTACATCAGGATCAAATATAACTATTTCAAATAATGTGACATGGAATATTGCAAACGTACATATATCAAACGCTAATACAACAGGAAATTATACAATAGATAGTAATATTTCTATAAAAAACATTACCTCAAACGTAGCAATAATTAACTTATCAGGAGTCGGAATAATTTTTACAAACAACACAATAGCAGGATCAGTTTCAACAGGAATTTTATTACAAGACACTTCTGTAGTAGTTGGAACATTTAGTGGTAATACTATACATAGTTGCGCAAGTAGAGGCTTGTTATTTGGTGCAAATAATGCAGTTGGTGGAACATTATCAAGTTGTAATATTTGGAGAAATACAACTTACGGCATAGAGACACAAGGAGTTGCAGCTAATTATACTATCAATGATTTTATTCTATTTGGTAATTCTACTGCTAGTATTGGAATAAATGGAGGCCAATACATTAATTGTGTATTTTATAATTGTAGTTCTAATGGAGATTCTACTTTTTCAACTCCATCTGGAATAACTGCATCTTCTAATGGTTATATAATAACGTGCATTAATTGTTCATTTGGAGTTGCCTCTGGAATAAAAACAACACATACGCAAGATATCAATATATCATCTACGATATTACAAATTAACCTAATAAATTGTTTATTAAGTTCAGGAACTGAAATAAGCGGGCAAACCTCACTTCCTGGAAATTCCTTTATATCATCCCAAAAGCACGATCAAACCACAGGATTGCACAAACTTTGGAAGCGTTATGGAACCATAACAATAGACACAACAAATGTTTATTCAGGTACGACTTCAATGCAAATGAAGCCAAACAATGCCACTAATAAATTGCAAAGCATTGGACCAAGTGGAGGGTTTAAGGTAGCAGTTGCGAGCGGTCAAACCTGTACACCTACTGTATGGATCGCAGAAGATGGAACATATAACGGAAACAGAACAAGATTAATAGTTCTTCGTAATGATGCATTAGGGATCACATCAGACACAGTTTTAGCAACTGCAACAGGCTACGGAACATTTACTTGGCAGTCACTTTCAGGAACTACAGCAGCGGTCACAGATAACGGAGTTTTGGAATTTTGTATCGAAATCGATGGCACAGTCGGGAACGTGTATTGTGATTTATTCAGCGCAATAGTAACATAAAATAATAATCATGAAATTCAAAATCACAGAAATTCAAAACCAAGACTTTAGCCAAATAAACGTTTTGGTAACCGTAATGAATGACGCTGAAAAGGTCTTGGTAAAAAGAGTCTTTACATTGTCATTTGAAAAGTATAGTAATTTGGATAATCAAGGACTTATCGACTGGGTCACAAATGAAGTCAAAGTAGCTAAAGAATCCATAAGGAAGGAAAACGATTTTAAAGATTTAATTAATCAAGTAATTAGTCTTTAATGCCATCCAATGAAATGACATACTGGGACTCAGGATTTCCCTTTGGAGGGGTCGAAGATGGCACCAACGCAAATGGCGAAATGACATTTTGGGGGAATGGATTTCCATATAATTACATATTCCCAAGCTCACCACCACCGAGCGGCACACCAAGGAACTACGGATTCATAATAGGATAAAAAACACAACACCATGAAAGAATTTATACTTGCAATACTTCCAATTATTATGGTCGTAAGTTGCGAAAAGGAACCCGAAAAAATGAAATGTATTGAATGCTACACCTATTCAACAGGATTTACATCTCATTATTGCGATAGTAGTCAAGTAGAATTAGCAAGATATGATTCACTACTTAATGCCAATTACGGAAAAACGGACTGCCATTACTACACAAAGTAGATCATAGTAAACTTAGCGAAAAAAGCAAATATTTAGCAATATATTATAAAAATATTGTATTTGATTCTAATATATATGATATAATTACTATATTTGTGGATCGAAAAGTAATCAAATAACCAATCATTTGACGACTCATATTCTAGCCTACTCAAACCAAAATGATGATACAATAAAGGAACTCACCTTTAAGTATCCACATATTTTGATTTGCTTAGACTCAGGATCAAGCTTTAGAAAAACCTCTCTTTATAACGGCTATATTCCAACAAACAACCCTTTAAAATTAACCAAGCGTCCTATGGGAGTTGAATTCATTAAATTTCCGGGATTAGAAGCTAAGGACATAATGGCCCTTTGGTTAATAAAAAACAAGATCGAAGAACTAAAACGATCAAACAAAACACTTTTATGTAAGATACTCCTTGGTAATTCGGTCCGAGGCATTCCGCAACTTTGCAGCCCCGAAAATTCAAAGAACTACACTGAGGACTTTGACCCGAATATAGAGCTTTGGAAGGCTTACAACATTTTAGAAGATGAATTCGGAATACCCTATGAAAAACTCCATTTAAACGAGCAGTTATTCAGCTATAAACTGAATCTATTTATGGATAATTTAGAGGGGTTTGATAAAATTTATAATCAATTATAATGACCGACCTAGCCAAAATATTACTATTAAAGGGCCTTGACTCTCAGGATGCTAAAGACTACTTCCAACAAACATTCGAAGCTATTAAAGGAAAAGAATTAAAATTGGAATATACTTCGTTTAACGGAATATTACAGAAAAAAGAATACCATTCAACAATTAAAATAACAGACATTGACGATATGAGAGAACAAATAAATGATATTGTAGAGAGTTTGGAAATGGAAAAGGTTTTTGGAATTGAGGAGGAGGTAAGATAGTCTTTAATCAAGCGATAAATCATGTGAATGCCAGCAAAAAAAATGCACGAAAATTCTTTAAAAAATCTAATAGCACCACCGTTATCAGGTAAAGAACTTAATGCAGCTGGCGTAAGGGCAATAAAACGCAAAGCATCCATACGTAAAAGGTTTAACGAAGCCATATTAGATGGATACGCAATGTTTGAAACAACGGACGTAGAGTTATTGGATGAACAGGGTAATGTTTTAGATATCCAATTTTCTAAAGCACGAATAAGAGTACCAACGGATTTGGATCTTGCCTTAATCGTAATTGATCAAGCAAGAAAACGAGATGCAAAATTCATGCAAATTGCCATTAACATGAATGAGAACTATGAGAATCGAAAAATTAAAGCCCAAGAAAAAGACATCAAAGTAAAAGAAGATATTTTAGAGCATTTCAAGAAAATTCAAATAGTGGACAGTGTAGAGGAAGGGGAAGTAATCCCATATGAAGAACTAAATAGATCAATTGATTGAGGCGCAAACTAAAATAAGAACAAGACTTTGGAGCAATGTTACAAATGTGTACCATTGGAATAAGAATGCTAAAAAAGCGATCGTAATTAACCAAGGAGGGACCTACTCAGGAAAGACAATAGGAATCCTTCAAAATTTAATTGATTTGGCTGTTTCTGATTGTGGTTGTACCGTAACAATAACGAGCCAAGATTTACCAAACTTAAAGAGGGATGCATTAAAGGAATTCAAAACCTTGATAAGTGATCCCAAAGTAAGTTGGTTGTTTGAGAATCCGAATTTAGAATTAGGACCATTTAAAATGATAAATGGTTCTGTTATCCAGTTTATTTGTTTTCAGAACGCAAAGGACGCTGAAGGAGCTAAGAGAGATTATCTCTATGTGAATGAAGCACCTGGATTAAGCTGGGATATATTTTTTGAATTGTTAAAACGTACCAACAAGAGGACGTTTATTGATTATAATCCTTCGCAGGAATTTTGGGCGCATCAAGAGTTGATGCACCGTGAAGATTGTCAGGTTATCATTTCTACATTTATGGATAACCCTTTTTGTTCTGATAAAAAAAAGAATGAAATCTTAGGGTATTATACCAAATGGCAGGAGACAAAATCTGAATACTGGCTAAACCAGTGGAGAGTTTACGGACAAGGAAAGACCGGAATTGTCTCAGGTGTAGTTTTTCCAAGTGTAAGAAGGATTAACCAGTTTCCACATGAATATTATTTAAGATCAAACAAGGATGGACTTTCACATATATACGGATTAGACTTTGGGTATATGAGCGATCCGACTTGTATCGGAAAAATGGGAGTAAGGGCATCTGATGAAAGGATCGTATCAGAAGAAATATTCTACGAGACTGGATTTAACGCCTTTGATTTGCCTGATTTGTTTCCGAGACTAGGGATAAGAAAAGGGATCGACATCATTGTAGCAGACTCCGCAAATATGGAAGCCATTGACCTCTTAGTAAGGCGAGGTTACATAATGGTGGCAGCCAAAAAAGATCCTGGAAGTGTGAAGGCTGGAATTGATTTAATCAATAAACACGGCTTGGATATTACGGTAAATTCTGAGAATGCTTTAAAAGAGCAAAGGAATTACATATACCGTAAGACTCAAGGAAGGTACGACAAAGATTTACCAGTGGATAGAGATAATCACTTCTTTGACCAGTTAAGATATTCATCAACATATTTTATTCATGGCTGGGGAGAGATCAGAGGCAAGATAAGAAGGATATCAAAACCAAGGAGAGCAGTAGTAATTTAAAACAACATGAAAATAAAACAACAAAAACTAGAATCGTATTTCAAAAGACTGAAAGCAAGACGAGCCATTAAGAAAAGCGAAAACAAATCACGTAAAATTCAACACCAAATAAATAAAAAGTAACATGGAATTAATCGATCAATTAGTAGAACTATTCAAAAATAACGTAGAGACAGACCCAAGAACCATTCATTTAATGGAATCTGTTTACCGGGGAAATGTTGTCGCTAAGATTTGCACAGAGCCACAAAAGTACAATGTACTAATCTCGGAAATGATCACAAATTCAAAGCGGTTTAATGTGCCACTTCCTGAAGTAGAAAACAGGGTGCAAATGAACATTCAAAACTTTAGCTCAGAGGATTTTGAAGGCCCAAAGCCGACACCGCAACCTGTGCCACCTGTGGATTTTGAAGTAAAGACACAGACCAAGGAAGCGGACCCGAATGAGAAGTTAATATTTGAGTTAGGAAAATTAACTCCTGAAAACATTGAAAAGGAATTTACACTAGAATCTTATGTCGAAAAGTGTGAATCATTAGGTCATAAATTCAAGAAGGCCCCTAAGTCATTTGACGAAGCGATTAAATCCTTTGAATTATTCTACCGTAAAACTTTAGGAATCTAAATGATATTAGCGAAACTCAATAAATCAACAGGCGAAAGTTTTGATTTGTCTATTCCTGAGAATGCCTCAGAGGTTGGACTTATCAATGCTTTGGACTTTGAATTTGCCTGTTTTGATGTGTTTGAGTTTCTAAAGAATCATTCAGAAGAAATGGAAGAAAGGAAATTCGAGTACCTACATTACATTATTGTAGCCTTGAATTCCTTTTATTCTGGGATTGTAGATTTCTATGAGATTGATAACAAGCACTTGAATCTAAGTTCAGACGAATGGAATAAACATTTCTCTACCCTATCCAACAAAATAGATTACGAACAGGCAGAGCATAGTATTATTTCGATATTCAATCTGACTTATAAGGCTATCAAAGACACTAAACCAACTCTAAGGACTAAGGATTATTTCGAATACAAGGGTGAAAGGTTTGTTTTCCCGACAATTTGGATCGATGTTTTATTTCAGAGAGAGAACTTTAATAGTCCGAATGTCAAACAGTTTATTGAGTTGCTGCAGAACCAAGCCAATTACATAGCAGCTATCAAGGACTTAAGCAAACGAGATCTTAAGACTGTAGAACATCTGTACACTAAGTACTTAACTGATTTAGCTTATCTACTTTTAAAAGAAGGCGAAACAATTCCAGTCAATGAAGTAGACTGCAAGAAGTTTATCACTAATCGGATGGACTTCTTTCAAGACATCGATCTACAGTCAGCTATTGATATTGAATACTATTTCAATCAATTCTATGAGAGTTTGAGAAAGGACAAAGAGAACTTTTATTACTTCAATTCTGATCCAACAACCAAGGAAGAACAACTAGCCTACATCGAAGCTCAGAATAAGAACTCCGACATGATGAAGCGAATTGGATGGAAGTCAATAATAAACCGATTACTGGAAATTGGATCTTTCAATGTTTCTGGAAAGTCTGCTATTGAAGCGGTGTTGACTGCTCCTGCTACTGACGCTGTAAAAACTATAAGTATTGATAATGCAAAATAAACCAAACATGGAAGGCGAAATATGGAATGTTAAAAATACTTATTTATTAGTTAAAACTCTTTTGTTGATTACTGAATCGCAATCATCCTCATTACTATTAGCAGAAGTAAAGGGCAAAGCAAATAATCTTTTAAATAAAATAGTAGATGGGCTAACAGCGCAAGTTAATATTGAATTGAATGAAGGCGTTGATGTTGACGCTAATGCAAAATAAATAAAGGGTATGAAAAAAAAGCAATTAAAAGAAGAATTAGAACTAGCAAATGCAACACTTGATTTATCAATGGTGGCTTTAAGAAAATTGGATGAAGTTCTTCAAGAAGCAAAGGCTCAAGGGTTTGTTCCAAAAAACTTGAATAATAAAACCGAACCCCAAGCAGGAGACAAGATAGTTCAATGCGATATTCCTATTCCGCTTCATTTAGACTCTAGCAAAATTGGATATCCCGACTATGTTTGTATTAAGAACTACGGAGTATATGAAAAGGGAAATATACTTAGTTTCTTTGGGCAATTACCAACTGGCGAAGTACTATATTTTAGTAACGAGATGCCACACATTAAAGTAGAGTTAGGTTATTGCGCTACACGTCCTAGATATTTCAAAATCTACCAACTCAAAAAAGAAACCCCATTATCCGACCTAAACAAAGAGGTTCAGGAAGAACTTGAAAATAAATCTGCTCACGATTATAGGGCTAAGAATGACTTATCATGCAATCAGCCCGAAACAACCAAAGATGAATCGTATCTCATTCAGGCTAAGGAAGCAGTTGACAAGTTCATGCCATTTGTGAATGAATGGAAAGAGTGCGATTCAAATGACAAAGACGTTCTGCTTTCAAAAACAGATGATCCAGAAGTTTATAAAAGACCTTATAATTGGAAATATAAGAATAAAAGAGATGCAGCCATCAATTGCGCTATCCAACACTTTGAACTAATCCAAAAACAAGGCGGCTGGTTGACACATATTGACTGTGTGCAAATTATTAAGGAACTCCAAAAAATGTTAGCACAATGATACAAGTCTCAATCCTAGCAATCGCATTCTGTTCGTCATATTTCCTAGCCAAAACAAAGGAGCAGCGATGATAAAGAACTATTTAATCAGAGTGTTAGCAGCGGTTTTGTTGTGGTTTATTATGGGCGGTTGTTTGCTTTTTGGTGTTTATTATTTAGTGGGCTTAATTCAAAATATGTAGCATGAAAATAATCATTTTAATAATCTTAAGTTTTGCAATGTCAATTTCGTTTTTTGTATTATTCAAAGGATTTCCTAATCTATATTATATACTTTCAAGCACCACTATTACAACTTTAATTTTATTGAAAATTAATTCATGGCAAGATCAAAATTTAAATAAATGATTCCACTCACAATAATAACAGTCTGCTACATCCTACTTTTCTGCAAATTAGTAGAGCGTGAAATCAAGTGGTTAGAGCAATGGTTTGATAAAGATTTAAGTGATATATCATGAAATGGGAAGATTTATTTGAAACTACAACAAGTGAGGTAAGTAATAATCCAGATGATGCCAATAAGGCATTAAATAATTACTGGAAATCAAAAACAGAATCATGAACCACTCCAACGACATGACAAAATTAAACTGGTTGCTTTGGATTATTGCAATCGGAGTTTTTATTTTAATTATTTATACGGTATGAAATACGAACAATTAAAAAATAAATTAAGTGGATTGTTTGGTGAGCAAATGACCAACGAAGATGTAACAACGATAAGAAGGTATTGTCGTGAATATGAAGGACGTGAATACAATGAACCAAAATTAAAAATAAAGCAATGTTTAATTGATATAATAAAACTAACAATCTCAATAGTCCTAGCAATTAAGCTGGTGGACTACTTGGAGGTTTTTATTTGTAAAGTAATTTTAATGTAAAATATATGCAAAGTAAATACGACTTAACCTATAAAGAAAGGCTGCAAATTATAAAATGGAGGCCTACAGAAAAAGATCTACATATGCTAGATATTGATTCCGCAATAGAAGAACTAAATAAATTAAAAAATTTAGGGTGCACTTATGTGGCATTAGCTAGAAGCGAAGAAAACGAACACGAAATTAGCGTAATGGGGTGCAAAGAAGTTGAAGAAGATGATAATGAATATAATGAAAGAGTTCAAGCCTACGA
>OFSE01000219.1_pt1 | contig 19395 bp, 27 predicted proteins | sample 1543261 | NCBI WGS metagenome assembly OFSE01 (sample SAMN07774225, study PRJEB24372) | wastewater metagenome | isolation source: Exp Tend VB 50WW | collected 2016-02 | reverse complement strand
CCATGAGCACGGTGGCAGGCCCACGGAACGTTGCTTCTGTGGTGGCTAGGCTGAGAAAGGTGTCGCCGTTGGCATTGAGGCTGCCGAGTCCGGGTGCATAGATAGTCGGGGCTGGGGGTGCCATGTGTCAAGGTGCCTTGGGGTATTGACATCGTCGCGCGACCGCGGTAGAATGGCTTATGGTTGAAATTTTGATTCCGTTTGTACTGGGCTCGCTGGCGGTCGGCGCCGTCATCGGCTGGGTCGCGAAGGCACTCACCGACGATACTACAGTGTACGACACCGCGGGCAATGTATTCGACGAGCTTGTACCCGACCCGCACACCGACCTCATCGTCAACACGATGTCACCGCTCGGCTTTCTCGCCGTTCAGCTTCGGCTGTCCGGTGACTACGCAAACGATCGCGGCATTCTTGACGACGCGGGACGTACTCTTGACGCCGCGGTCGAGTCGCTCAAGAAAGACTTGACGCCGTGCGCGGACTGTGGCCAGATCAACGGCAACCACCGCGTGACGTGCGCGGGCTGGGGCGACATGTTGAAGATGGACTGGCAAGCAAAGGAAAGGGAGGGTGGAGATGCTTCTTCTGAGTGACATCAAATCGCAACAGATTCCACCCGCCGCACTGACGAAGCAGAAGCTGTTGATCACAGGTCCCGTCGGAGTCGGCAAGACGACGATCGCAAAGGCGTTGGCTGCGCGATGGCTGGGTGTAGAAGGGATGCTGGGCACCTTTCCTGCAACAGAGATCGAATCTCTCTACCCCTTCGACGTCTTCATCGTCAACTGCGGCGACGACGGCATCGACCGCATTCGTGAGCTGGCCAAGCTGGCGCAGCAGTCGACAAGCAACCCCGACTGTCGATGCCGCTGCTTCATTCTGGACGAAGTCCATGCGCTACCCGACAAGGCGGTGCAGGCGCTTCTGCATCCGCTTGAAAACGACCGCACGAATCTGTGGATCGCAATCACGTCCCGGCCAGCGTCGCAGCTTGACGCAGCCTTGCGCAGCCGCTTTGCCTATCACCTAGCGCTCGGTAGTGCCGATGTCGCGGCTGTCCTGCAGGCGCAGGGTACGAAGTCCGACGCAGCCGCAGCGATTGCACAACGGGCTCAGGGCGATCTTCGCGTGGCGCTAAACGGCGGACTCGACGGCGTAGCCGACGCTGCCCCCGATGTGGTAATCAAGCAAACACAGCAGGGCCTACGCCTCAATTGCTCCGCGCGCAAGCTGCACACCGCAGCCCTGCGCAATCCGCACGCACTGCAGGCGCAACTACTCGACGGGACGTTTGATTGTCCGTCGGTACATCTTGCCCTCTGCGTCGTGTTGTCGCCGCGCAATGACATCGCCGCGCACCAGCTCGTTGCGGCATGCCGCAAAGCGGGGTTGCTGGGGACGAGCTAGGCTGGCTGCTCTTACCGCTGACTTTCTTTGCAGCGATTTCGCGGACTTGTGAAATAGTTCGGAAATCGACTTGACTTATTTCTGCGCGTGCCGATACTTGAATCAACAAGGGAGACACGATGCTTCACTCACTCCAGCAGATCGAGCGCACTGGCCAGGCAAGCTTCAACGAGACCCTTCGCCTGATGAGCGACGGCTTTATCGAGATCGAAGGCGGCGGTTACTACCGCTTGACGCCAGCCGGTGAGGCCGAACTAGCTCGGCTACTTCTGCTTGACCGCGCCAAGAAAGACAAGCGCAATGCGGCAGCCCGAAGCCGCTCGTCGGCATTGCGCGGCGCCGGTCTGAAGCGTACCGCTGACGGGTGGGCATAACCCATACCAGCGCAAATCACTGACGTCCTGGGCCGAGTTCGCGACGTAAAGCACACTTGGCCCGAGGGTGCCTGGGAATGCCCCTTCTGCTTCTCAGGCTATGATCCGAGTCGCGGACCCTGCCGCGGTCGGGCACAGGGCTATCGCGAAGATTGCGGCAAGGGCGAGCATTGTCAGAATCCGGCTTGCTTTGCGAATCCTCACTATCCCGTCGAGCGTGCTCGTGAAGCGATGGCTGCTGAGGAGCGGCGACGAGCCGAAGAAGCGTCGCGCGCCGAAATAGCCGAGTTTCGCAAGCGTTACGCCGAAGAACAAGCTACCGAGCGTCGCGCGAAGATCGAAGCGATTCGCAAAGAGGCCGAGTCTCGGGGCGCTTGCGTTCGATGCGCGCTTAAAGACGCACCCTATCGCACCCCAAAGTACATCAAGCATCGCACTCGCTGCCCGCTGAGTCGCTGAAATTCTTGCCGGATTTCCGGCACTTGTAAAATAGTTTCAATTTCTGTCGATTTTCGGTTGACTTTCGGCCAGCCGTGCCGAATACTGTTTGTACAAGGAGACACGAAGATGAGCAAGCAGAAGGCAGCAGAGATTCGCAAGCAGCTAAAGACCCTCGGCTACAGCGCCCGCGATGTCAGCGTCCGGTCGGACCACAACAGCCTCGACATCACCATTCGTCGCAACGGCCTCGACGTCAAAGCAATCAAAGCCATCGCCAACAGCCACGAAAACGTGAGCCGCTGCGAAGCCTCGGGTGAGATCCTCGGCGGCGGTAACACCTTCGTCTTCATTCGCTTCGACGACGAAGTCACCGACGCGATGACTCAGCTCGTCAAGAAACTGGCCAACGACGCGGGCCTGCAGACGAAAGGTTGGGCGCGATTCACCGTCGGTGACTACGAATACGAGATCTCGACGGAAGGTGAGCGCGTCAACGCAGTGCTGTGCGGCAGCAACGGCATCGGTCGCAACCTCGGCGGCATGCTGTGGTCGATTGACCAGGCAGTCGCGGCAGTCGTCAACCACCAACTCAACGCGGAGTAGTTCGATGAACAAGTCACAGCTTCAACCCGGCATGACTGTTGCAGTCAAGGCGAATCGGTACAACGCGGTCAAGGCGGTCGTGCTTGAGGTGGGTGGATGGGTGAGAAGCTTCTACGGTGGTATTCACAAAGACAGTCACCGACCCGGACACACCGTCGCCGTCCTCACCGAGGATGGCCGCTGCCTTCCCGACGTCGTACAGTGTCGTGCTGAAACCGCTTGGTATCTCAGCCTTCGCCCGCTCCGACACTGACGAGTTTCATCTGTCGCTCAGCGACATGAAGAAGCTCGTCGCTACGCTGCCGCGCACCTAGCGCACCGCCTCTGGCAACCACATCACCGTCGGCTCAGTCACCGGTCGCCCACCGCTCGCCCGCTTATCATCTCCACTCTTCCGCTCACGTCCACCTAGACCAATCAGCAGCGCCAGCAACATCGCCGCGACGCCGACAAGCTCGGGTCGATTCTGTGGCGCCGTGATGTAATCCCAGACCGCTCGCAGCCAAGACACGTCCCGGCCCCCCGCCCACAGAATCAACGTCGCGGCAAAGCCACCTAGAAGGGACGTGCAGCGATTGATTGAGACCGAGAGGGCCGATGCCATCTTGGCCATAAAAATGAGTCCACCAAAGAGCCCGGCACCCTCGGAAGCGACAGCCATGATCCAGAGCTTCCAATTCAGCATCAGGTGTCCAGCTTGCTGCAGCATCGGAGCAACGGGCTGATGCCGCCAGGCCGCGGTTGCAAGCACCAGAACCACCGCAGCCGGCACCGCAAACAGCAACGTCCCGGTCATCTCTGTCACCAGAAAACCCACATCGCCGCGATACCGCGACATCACCGCCAGCTTCGGATAGTATGCGAGCACGTAGACCGACGCACACATCAGCGCCACACCGACGCCGAGCTGCGCATGGAAGTCCAACTTATGCCACAGCACCGCGACCACGGCGGTCACTGCAAGACCTAGCACCACGCGCGCTCGCACTGTCACACCTTCACCGCGCAACCACGACAGCAGTACACCCCAGATGTTCGGTCCACCCTTCATCAGCAGAAGTGGAAGAAGCAACGACACATCAGGTTGACCGTATGCAAGTGTAGACGCGAGTAGGATAGTGGCGGATGCTGCGGCAGCTTGTAGGGTATCGGGGTGAAAGATGCGTTGCCAGAGCTGATGTAGGGAAAACGGCGGGGGCTTGACGGCAGGTGTGATATGTATGTTTTGAGTGCGCAGATGTGCGAGCACTGCGGCGTCCCTGCGTGTGGAGTTACTCTCCACCCACCTTCGCCAACCTTCCCACACCAGTAGACCCAACACCCACACGATAGCGCAAGCAAGCATTGAGGCGAGAAGTAAGACAGCGCCGTCGCTTTGCTTACCTAGCTGTTTGGTGTATAGGGAAAACACACAATAGGTCACTAGGTACGCAAGTGTCGTCGCTGACATGCTATCCTCGGCGGCTCGTGGCCGCTGAGCCAAGGTAACATGGCGGGCGGGTGGAAGTCAAGGGTAGAAGGACTGCGGCATCAGGATATCGCGGCGACGTCGGTGGACCTGTACAGAACTTGCTTATCGAGATCGCGACGACGATGCAGCAGCATCTGATGGTAGTGGCGTCGGGGCGGTAGGCAAGGGTGGTAGCGGTGGTAGTGGCGGCTCCCATAGCCAGAAATACACTCCCTATCACAAAAGTAGTCATCGCCGCTCTCGTCATCCCAATTTCCGTAGTGGTCGCACCAGCTTAACCGTCGGTACTCTTTGTGTCCGCGCTTGTTAAGCAGATAGCAGAGCACAACCTCGCCGTCGTCGGGATTTGCATCAACCATGCTGATCCAGCGTGGTCGGGCCTTTAGCCACTCTTCTTCGGTCAGGGTGACACTGCTATCGTTGTGTAGAATCATACTACACCTCTTCCCGCAGTCGCAGCCCCACCGGAAACCGCAGCACACCCGCCGCAGTTCGGCCTTGATACTTGACCGTCAGCATCTTCCCGATCCACTTGTCGGGCTGCTGCCAGGCTTGTGCGAGCACCGACGTATCGCCAGCCAGCTTGACAGCGCACGTCGCCATCGTGTCGCCGACAGGAACCTCGCAGACGAAGGCGCCGACGTGGCCCCGCAGCTTACCACGTCCCTCCTCGACACCGACGATCTTGAACTCGGAGTCAACGAAGTCTTTCAGCTTGAGAAGCTGATCGCTGCGCTTGTGCTCGTATGGCAGATGCAACTGCCGTGCCATCGCACCCTCATAGCCAGCTTTGCGGAAGTAGTCGTAGTGGCTCATAAGCTGGTCTACATTGTGCGCGATGTGCGTCTCGACCAGACGAATATGCTTTGTGGCGTCGAATGTGTGCTCTAGTGTGCGGAAGCGCTCTAGAAACGGCTGCTGTGACACAATGTCGTACACGTGGTATTCGACAACCTCGTGCCCTGGTCGCGGCTCATCGGGTCGAATAAGGGACGTTAGCTCCTCGAATCGATCGCGATAGTCGTGGCTGTATAGCTCGCCGTCGGTCACATACGTTCCGTCGGAGATCTCACCTGTGCGCAGACGTTCGGCGAAGACGGTGCGTAGTTCGGCGACGATATGCGGCATCGACTTGATCGGCTTGCGGGTGCGGGACCAGAGTGAGGCAGAGACACCCTCGCCGCCCGATACCTCAACCACTGCGATGCAGCGATGTCCGTCCAGCTTTGGCTGGACAGCGATCGGAAACGTCACCTTGTCGGCGCGATCTTCGTAAACCTTGGCCAACATCGGCAGCACGCCGCCCTCAATGACGCCGTCGGTGCCACCAGCTTGCGCGGTCGCGAGGTCCGCGACATAGCCAGCCTTTCGCTTCTTCTCATGCTGAGCTGCCGCCTCAAGCTGGGCCTGCTGCTCAGACGTCGTCGCGTTGCTGCGGCCGAGGTTCTTGCCTTCGGTGATGACGTCGTGCGTTGTCTGCATCGCGCCACCGACCTGACCGTAGGTCGTGCTGATGGTGTTACCATCGACAGCGACGGTCCATTGTTGGATGGCACCCGTTGAGGTTAGCTTGTAGAGTGTGGGTAGTGTGGTCATGTGTCCTTCTCAGCCTGAGATTGATTTCCAGATGATGCGCAGCCTGCGAAAGCGTTGCAAGTATCGCGCCATACGTAGCAGCTTGGCCCACTGCGTGGTGTTGAGTTCGCGGAGGGGCATTAGTTGTCGGTATCGGAGCGGGTGTTATAGGCCGTCCAGCGTAAATGCTTTTCTGGGCGATCCATTTCAACCCGACAAGTCGGGCAAATGGCTGCCTCTGTAGGTGTTTCGCGGTGCCCACGGCACGCTGTAGCTTGTAGAAGCCGGCGGGCTGTTCGCCCGCACTGCGGGCATATCCGGGTTGCATTCGGCATGTCAGTAACCTGTGTAGGGTTTGGTGCGTGGCTCGCCGATGAAGTCTAGGCCGGCATCGGTAATTTCAAAGTTACGCTTCCTGGCACAGGATCAGGGTCGGTGGTCTGCTACAACATGCCCACAGTTGCTGTGGCGATACCAGCAGACGCACTGTGTCGATGTCTTTGCACTGCTTTGGTGTCACGTCATCCTCGCTAGGCGCAATCGCCGATAAACTTCGCGCAAATTTTGCCTGGTCAGTTCGACCGCACCAAGTCGAACAGCAGCCTCACGTCGGCGAGGGGTCAAGTCGTAGTGCGGCAAAGAACCTTGCTGAAACCACTCCCGCTTGAGTCCGATTTGCTGAGCAAAGTCGTGTAATTCTGTCAGCGTGTCGGCGGTTAAGTGACAGGATGACATGGTATGTCCGCGCAACTTCCAACCATAATTGATGAGCCAATCGACATATACAGCCATCACACCCTCGCCAACACCTCATCCCGATACCGCACCAGCTCGTCGATCGCCTCAGCTACTCGATCTGCAAAAATGTAGCAGCCCCCACGCGCAAGCTGGGCTTGTTGACGTTGGCATTGATCTTGCTCGGTCTGGGTCAACATTCGCTTGCTGGTGCCGCGATATTCGCGTGCAAGTGGTGGGATTTTTCCGTCGAGCTTGATCTCGATTTCGATGTAGAGGTTGATGCGACACCACACAGGGATTGCGGGATCGCCCGGACCACCCCCGGTCCACTTCTGATACTCCACGGTCATCGTACCGCCGACATCAGCGAGACCTGGTTGACCCGCCCCCAGCGTCACCTGTCCGCCACCCTGCAGCGTCACCGTGCCGCGTGGCTGCCGCCACAGGTTCACCGCCGGGCTGCCGTCACGAAGCCGTAGGCGCGGGCTGCCGCAGATCTCGGTGATGTAGTGGTGATAAAGCTGCTCGTCTTCTTTGACATCGAGGCAGATCGAGCGCATGAGCTGATCATAGGCACAGACGCCGCGCCACGACTTTGGCGCGGGACGTGGTACTTCCCTCGGCCAGCTTGCGAGCGCTCGCTTAAGCTCGGCGATTGTCGTTTTATCGACGTTGCCAGGATCAATGAGTTTGGTCACATCCTCCCAAACCTGAAGGTCGGGACGTTTGCTTGCAAGCAGTTCGGCGAGGGCCTGATTAAGCACGTTCCGACTCCGAAACGAACATGCCGCAGCTAGCTTTGACGTCAAAGCCGACGCGCTGGACGGCTTTGACCTTGCCCGCAAAGCGGCTCCCGATGTAGGCCAGACGCTCCGCAACGACCTCGGGCGCAGACTCGACGCCTTGCGCTGCCGTGGCGGGGTTATACGCCACGAGATTGAACTCGCAAATCAACCGATGCTCGTCGATCGCGTCGCAGAGCTTACGCACAGACTCCGCGGAATCGTTCTGACCAGCGATCAGCGCGAAGTGGATCTTGACGATTTTCTTGCTGAAACGCTGGTACTCCGCGAGTATTCGCAGCGCCTGATTGGCCGGCATCGCAGTTGGAAGCCACCGCGCACGAAAAGCGCTCTCGACGCTGTATAGGCTGTAGTACATCGTCGGTGAGACGAAGCCAAAGACATCAACAAGTGGCTTGTGCAGCGTTCGCGGCAGGATTGAGCTGACGCAGAACTTCGCTGGCAGCCCTTCGTCGCGCGCAAGCTGGCCCAGCCGAAGTAGCAGTTCTTGCCCTCGCTCTAGCAGGTGCGGGTTAGCCAATGGTTCGCCGCGAGCCATGAAGCTATAGTGCATGTACTGCGCGGGCTGCTGTCGTCGATAGTGCTTGAACACTGACAGCGCCTGGCTGGTGAAATCGTTGATCGTCGAGGGCTGAAAGCTCGTCTGCCCTGTAGCGGTCAGATGACAAAACTCGCAGCCGCGGTTGCACCCGCTGTGACTACTGAGATAGCAGACGAAGTAGTCGGCACAGCGCCGGACGTACCGGGCTTCTAGAAAGCCGGCTAGCTGTTCCTCGACGAAGTTTACCGAGGCGTCTTGCCTGGATTGTAGTACATGTAGTTTATTCATGTGCTGTCTCCGACGAATCCGCTGCCTCTGCCGCCTCGCTTTCCGACTGCCCATACGCCATCGCCAACGTCGCAGCCTCACCGCTGATCTGACGCAGAAGCGCAGTCAGAATCATCACCTGTCGCCGGTCGGTGCCCGACGTAGCAGCCGCTACCAACGATGCAGTTACGACCGTCCAGATGCGCAGAGCACCTGGCACCGTAGCCGTCACCGTTTCGCCGGGTAGCACTTCGGCGAGAGCTTGCGCGAGTAGGCGCCAAGCCTCGGCCAGGTCGGTGAAGCCCTGCGCAACGTCAGGCGTGACGGGACGTTTGGTTTGGAGGTCAAGGTCTCTTGCCGTCTCGCCCGTAAGGATCAGCGGCGACGGCTGATCCACATGGGCTGCGGTCGCGGTGTACCAGTCTGCAAGCCATAGCGCCGCGCCGAGGAGGTCTGCGGGCTCTGCGTTGACCGTGTGCTGTGCAGCCGTCTGGCCAAAGATGTCGCAGAGCAACGTCGCGGTCTGTAGCTTGTGCAGTTGATGCACTGGCGTCTCTGCCGTCTGCTTTGCAGTGAGCTGGTTGCGGCAGGCTGAGAGGGCTTGGGGTAGCGTGGGCGTGGGCGTGTGTGTGGTCATGATTACATCGTGTCCAGTTTTTCAGCGACGAGTGCTTCGACCAGGTCGGGTGGTAGGCAGCGGTGGACGTGCTTCGCTCTTAGTCGGCGAGTGGTATCGGCAGTGACAAGTGCATCGAGAACTGCACGTACGTCGCCGCCGATTTGGAATGTCGCCCAATCCATCCACGAGAGGGATGCCAGATCTCCCCAGACTCGCGCTAGGCGCGGCCGACGCGTATATTTTCGTCGGAACCACGCCGCGAAGTCTGAGCAGACGTCGAAGGTGATCTTCTTATTGCCTCGGGAAATCGTCACTTTATCTGTGATGCAGCAGCCACAAGAGGCTGTGCCCACTTCCAGTTTAACCCGAATCGGTTCAAGTGGTCTCATGTCCTACATCTCCCCGGTAGTTTCAGCGCCCGCGCAATCATCGACAAGCCTTCCGGGTGTCGGCCGAAATCATCGCGCCTTCCAGTGTCTCGTCAACACCTTTGTCCTTGTTTGTCGGCAACGTCGGATGATATGCGACGATATGGTATAGTCCGATCTCGTACTCAGCGACGACGCGGCCCATGTGAATCTTTCGGCCGGTCTCATTATGATACTGTACACCCGACTTCGCCCCGATGCAAGGCCTATTTGCCATCGGTGTACCACGTTTCGATGTAGTCAAACTCTTCCGACGTGACCGACACGTGGGTTGCTGTCGTTGCTTGTGCAAGACGCAGCATCTTTGTGGTTGCGTCAAACTGTTTGTGGCATGCCAACTCACACGCGGTGTACATGAGACGTCCACCGAAGTCAAGGCTTGCAACGATCTCGGTGTCGCTCAGCGGCTGAAGCTTCAGCAGGCGCCGCAGCCACTTCGGCCCAGGCTCACGGTAGTCGTTGAGGAAGGCACGTTTGCGCTTGTCGCGGGTGACTCGAATTTGGGCCAGGCACTGCTTTGCGGCGGCGATGACGGCTTCGCGGGGTAGCTGGGTGATCATGCACAAAGCCTACATCCATCGCTGCCCTAAGTCAAGCAGCAACTTCTTCGATTTCACCCTTGCATTCACCGCCAGCCGCGTGCTACCTTAGCCATAACGTCATCGAGTTATCCCACACTTGACTACACCATCTACACAGTTTGCGATGTCGAAATCCTCAATGATTACAAGGTCGAATGTAGGTATTGCACCTCTTCAGCGCGTTTCCAACGATTTTCCGATCGGTGGTTCAACCAACTTTGCTCAGAAAACTGTATAAACCTACATCACTGTCTAAGTCCATGTAATCCCTTCGCTTTTCGCTGTCGATCCCGCCCTGTAATCAAACCGAAGTGTGACGGTCACATGTAGGCACACCCTGCCACATGCGGACACACCCGGCTACCCTAAGCCACCCTAAGCCACCCTAGGCCGCTATAGGCTACCCTATACCCCTGTTCCCTACCCTGTGGGCCTAGGTATACCCATGTCCTACCTCTTCTTAAATACCCCCCCTATATATAAGAAAACCCAAAGGGCTTATTCCTTTATATAGGGGGGTATTTGGGGCTTGTATAAGAATCCAATGGCCCGACCACTGCCGATTTGCTCTACGCATAAACCGAAGCATTCACGTAGAGGCCGCCTAGACCGGGCGCTAAGGCCGGTATAGGGTGGGGTGGCTATTCCGGTATGGCAGAGGGTATAAACGCGGCCTAATGGCGCAGCTAGATGGCCTAGCGATGAAAGGGCGCAGGTTGGTTGAAGTGGTTGACTGAGCGAAAGGCGGGAGCAGGTCATAGGCGAGCAGGGAGCAGCCCAGAACGAAGACAGCCCTACTACCCCACGCAAACGTCCCGTGCGCCCGCAGCCGGCCCAGTGTTCCGCAGCCTACATCACCACATATCGACTACAGCATCCCACCTCAGCACACACCTAATTCCTCTCCGTCGCTGGCTCGTCGCTGTGATCGCGCCGACGATTACGCAGGAATGCTATGGGAATTTGGTTAGGAGTGATCCAAAATGGATCAATTGGGTGTGTGCGGATGTGAGTAGAAATCGCGCTTGACTTATGCCCCGGCCTCATGTAACCTAGGCGCATGATCATTGAAATTCGTGCAGCCGAAGGTGGAGCCGACGCCAAAGACCTCGTTTTCGAGCAGTTCGCGATCTACTCAAAGGTCGCGATTCGGAGGGGTCTTTAGCGTCGAGATCATTGAGTCTCGCCCTGGCATTTTGATCTTTGAGGCGACTGGACCAAAGGTTGGCGATACGTTTGCCAACGAGGCCGGCGGTCATAGGTGGCAGCGTGTGCCACCTACAGAGAAGCACGGTCGCGTACAGACGAGCACAGTGACTGTCGCTGTCCTACCTGAACCCACAGAAGCGCAGATACAGATTCGCGATTCGGATCTGGAGATTCAGATGATTCGCGGAAGTGGCGCCGGTGGCCAGAAGCGAAACAAGACCAGCAACTGCGTTATGCTCAAACATAACCCATCAGGGCTGACTGTTCGTTGTGAGACTGAACGAAGTCTGACGCAGAATCGAGCTAGCGCGTTGGCCCTGTTGCGGGCGCGGCTATGGGAGAAAGAGAATGACTTGGTGGTCGGACAACGGACCACTCAGCGGCGGCAACAAGTCGGCTCTGGTATGCGCGGCGATAAACGTCGGACCATTCGATCAGATGGCGTCGTTGATCATGTCACAGGCCAACGCTGGGAGTTCAAGCAGTACAGTCGCGGTGATTGGTAGTCAACGCCGCAATGATGTCGCGGCGATCAACGCGGTAGGCCCGGCAGAAGCTGTCAAGGCTCGCAAAGACTTCGTCGCCGTAGCTCGCGTGGCACGCTTTGACCGTGCCTAAGCCATCGGGACGGATGTAGATTTCGTGCGGTAGGAGTATTGACAAGTCGGCGCTTTCGATGTCGGTCAGCGCGCGGCCGTCTGAGGTAAACAGGCGAAGAACCTTGTAATTTGTCTACAGGTTCGACTGAATCGTGGCCAACAGCTCGTCCAGACCAGGGGACAGCCTTGCAATAGCGTCTTCGGTCAGACGATAGGTCTTGTCGGTAGCCCACATTTCACGTGACTTACTCATCACGTCGTCTACTTGCAGGTAAACAGTTTTCGTTTTAAGCGGCCACGAAACGCACACAGCAAAGCGAGCGGCTTGCCTATCATACAGAAAGTCTACACACACAAGGGGTTGTTGTCGCACAGTGTAGGTTGTGCGCTGAAAGCCGGGGCGGACACAGAGCTTGGCGAGAATTTCTTTGGCTGATTTTGTCATGTCTCGGTCTCCTTACTTGGCCCGACGGCAGGCATCAAACACGCGAGTTGAGCCGCAAACGGCGACAGCTTGACGTGCAGCCGCAGCCGACGCGGTCGGACCAGTGAACTCAGCGCTGGTGAAGTTATCTGTGCGATAACCGTATACAGCAAAGCCCCGCGGGCCGACCGCTGGTGTATAGCGTCCGACCGTGACATACCCCCAAGCTGCGTCAACCTTAATGGTTCGACCAGACTCAATTAGGGCGGCGAGGCGAAGGGCAGCCTTGTCGTTGTTGGTGAGCTTGACCGGCTTGAGTGCTTTGGTGGTGCGCAGCATGTCTCGATCTCCTATGCCTAGAAGTATCGGCACCGACCGCGCAAACGTCAAGCGGAATTTGAAAGAATTTTACAAGTGGGCGAAATGACTGCGAAGGAAGTTACTTCTGCTGCCCGAAGTCGCGCGGGTCGATTCGCTTTGGCATCCGCATGCCTGAGTGGAGCCAGCTCCATGAGCGAACCATGTGCAAGGTTCCGCCGGGGCTGCCGTCGAAGACAGCTATCAGTTCGTCGATAGTCTCAGCCATCCAGTTATTGCGCTTCCGCAACATCGCAGATGCTTCAGTGTAGTTTGTAGGCGGCGTTGGACTTACATAGATGATACCGGCAGCATGTTTCAACACAGCAGCATACACATCTTGGTGCCGCGGTGGCCAAATCGATTCTTGACCAGGAAACGGCACCGCGGCGATGTAGGGCAAACCCATACGCGCCCACACACCGCAGGCATCCTGGTCTGCGCCAAGTGCGACACCCGAGACTGCGATAGGCTCCGACATGTCGATTTGTTGTTGCCACTGCACACCAGCAAGCCGCGATGCGACGTAATCTGCGTCGGTGTAGTTGCTAGGGCGACAACGGCCACTTTGAAGTAGTGCTATCGTCTCCGTACGAATACGCTCACGACACCAGCTACGTAGCGGGTTATCCCACTTGTACCCACCTAGCTTGTCAGGTCGGTGTCCAGTGATGCCAATGATGAGTCGTGGCACGGTTGGTGTGGGTGTGTGGGTATGTAGGTCTCTGAATGCCATAGCCTGACCTCGAAGTCGCGCAGCTAACGCGCGTAAGCGCCGCGGCTCATCTGTTGGATACGCATGTAAACGATCTAGTAATCGAATCGCGGAAGCCGCGGCAGGATGCGGCTCATTGCCTGAGCCACGCTGAAACAGAGCGCGCAAATTAGTTGTGCTGCGATCCAAGCCCAATTGTTCAAGCTCAGCAGCATCCGCTTCGCAAATCGCAGCAATTTCGGCAGCAAAAGGAATAGTCATGTTCTACCGACTAAACATCACGACGGCATGCCACCCCTCGGCACGCACGCTCAACGGCTGCCCCGCGGCCCAGCACAGCCGAACATCACCAGCACAGCCCACTAGCACATCCCATAGATAGGCCACCGACAGCTTGATCGGTGGCGCGGCAGGCATCGACACCACGGCGTCTATCACGTCGGAGCCTTCACCGAGCAGCCGCAGCCCGGTATCGTCGAGCACCTGATAGTCCAGTCGCAGCTCGCCATCACCGACCCCGATAGTAACCAGGGAGCCGGGGCAGCTTTTCAGCCAGGTCGCGAGCTGCGGTGCGTTGACCGTCGCGACCGCAGCTACAGGTGCGGCGTCGATGATACGACGCCATTCGACAAAGGGTTCGGGCGCAAGCCGAGCGTAGACGGTACGTTGCTGTGTTGCTGTGGTGCTGCGGAACGCGATGTTGTTGGACCCGACGGCGACGGTGAAGTCGGGCGCAGCCGTCGCAGCTTTGCCTTTCTTGGCCGCTTCTACAGTCAACAGGTCGCAGACCGCACCGACACACCAGACAGGCAGCGTTACGTCCCGAGGCAACCACGACAAAGTAACGTCCCGTCGATGAAGCCGCTGTCCGTCCGTCGCGACGATGCCGTCACGTGAAAGACGCACACCCGAAACCGCGGGCCGGGCTTCGTCACGAGTTGCGGCAACGGCGACTTGACGAAGGGCCGACACTAGCTCAGTGCTGTTGTCGATCGGTCGCCACATCTCGGCGGGAATTGCGCGGACCTCGCAACCACGTCCCTGCTGTGCAATCGTCGCGATCCGCTTGCCGCTGCGAAGACGAAGAGTCGATTGGGTAGCTTCGATCTCGATGTCGCCGTCAGGCAGAGCCTTGATCTCAGCGACGAGCTGGCGCGTCGGAACGGTAGCTGTGAGGGGGGTCGTAGGGGTGGATATCGTTGTGGCGGCGGTGAGCCACATATCGGCCGCAGCGACGGTAACACCGCAGGTTGTCGCGGTCAACGTGACGTGTTCACCATGCGACGCTGCGGCGACGGCATCGCTGAGGATACGACGGGGAAGGGTGGTCATTTGCGATCCAAGCCTCCCAACATAAGAGCAGCCGCGAGAACCATGTTGTTGCGATAGGGGCTAAGCCGGCTGCGAAACTGCCATGCCTGCGTGGGCTGTACCGTCGGCTGCGGCATCGGCGGGGGTTGCGGTTTAGGCTTGAGCGACAGCCACGTATCGCCATCGCTGTTGCGCACGTCTGCGACGACGAAGTCGATGTCGTTGATCTTGACCACTGGCGGGTAGTTGTAGCGACGCGCATCGTGAAGGCCCAGAAGACGAAGCTCGCCGCCTTCGGTCGGCACCGATGCCGATGCAAGAGCGTCAGCAAGCGCCGATTCCCGTGCCTGTGCTGCCGCACGCTGACGGGCGCGCTCAGCTTCAGCCAGTTCTTTGGCCCTTAGCTCGTGCGCCTTACGCTTGGCACAGCGCTCCTCATATGCTGCCTGTCGTTGAGCTGGGCTCAAGCCTGGCTTGTGGTCCTTTTGCTTGCGGGCTTCACGCCGCTGCTGTTTTTCTCTACGTTTTTGGCTCATTTGGAAAAAATCTCGGCAAAGGTATTGGGATCGGAGCGCCGGCTATGCTCCGCAGGAGCGCGGTCGCCGACTCGGAGATGTGGATCTTGATGATCTTGCTCACAGGTGTACCTCCTCGAGGGCCCGCGTGAGGTAGGCTAGGGCCTCCGGCTGGTCGCACAGGATGGCCGCCAGGGTCGCCTCAGCCTTGGCGCGGGAGTCGGCGTCCAAGACGGCGATGTAGGCTATCAGCTCGCCTACAGTGACCCGCACGACCCTGCGTGGGTCCGGCCAGCGGCCCTTGGTTACCGACACGCCGACCCGGAGTCCGTCAATGACCTGCCCAAAGGTGCCCGTTCTGCTGGACGCTGTCGGCTTCGACTCGCGCGGCTTGAGAATGGGGTCTACGGCGGAAGGTTGTTGCGACTCATCGAAGAGGGGTGGTGCTAGTGTCTTGCTCATGGTCTTATTATCTCTGCCGAGCGGGTATTTGCAAGAATTATTTCATAGCAGGGCCTAGAACCACTCCGGCGGATCGCGCTTGGTCCACTTAGCGGGAACCCAGGTGGAAGGCTTCGCGGGATCGCGCGACTTGCGCCAGTAACCGCGCTTCTCAGCACGGTAATAGGCGCGGTAGGCGTCGATGTGTACCACTTGCCAGGGTGCGAATCGCAAATGGCTGTTTGCTGCGGCTGCGATGTCCTCCGGCATCGCCAGCGCAAACGGCTGCAGCGGCCCATCGGACACCTGTGCTTCGGCACGATGCCGCACGACCCAATCGAGCGCAGCCTCGGACCCGTGCGGCTTACCTTTGCGGTATCGGTACTCGACGGCGAGCGCCTGAGCTAGCTCGATCGCGTTGTCGAAGTTGGCACGGGTAGCCCGAGTCCAGACGGCGCAGGGGTGGTTGCGGTGTGTGTGGGCGTAGGGTAGGAGGTCGGCAGCGATGCGATCAGCAGGCGTCGCTTTATCCCAACAAAACCAAACCGTATCAGCAGTTTTGACGCGAATAATCGGCGCAGGCAACGGAAACGCCGTGCAAAGCTGCTGCACCAGTTCAAGCAGCATCTTCCCGCAGTGCGCATCCTGGTGCGCCTGGGCGCATCGCGTAGCGTCAAGGTCTAGGCGGAATTGGTTCATGGTTGCACCTGCTGCTTAAGTTGCCTGCTGCTTAGCGCTTACCCACAGTCATAGGGCGGCGACGGGTATTACGAGTACCTAGTTCTTCTCTGAGAGCTGAGAGAGTCAAAGTCTCAGAAGATTCTTGTCGGACAAGCGTAATCAAACGCTGAAAGCCTTTGAAACCGCGCTCTTTCGCAGAAACGACACCGTCGGCCCGCAGCTTCATAATTTCAGTGTCGCTAAGCAGGTCGGAAAATTGCTCACTCGTCTCTGCCACCTGTAGATTGCTGCGCGTCGTGTTCATGTAGCTAGTATCGACGACGCCTGCGAAAAGTCAACAGGGAATTTCAAAGAATTTTCTAAGTCGGCGGAAAGGTTCGGTTCTTAGTTGCTCAGCCGTAGTCGGCGCCAGCGACTTGCGCGTGCTGGCTTCGATGTCCGACCACGACCGAGAAAGCACACACTGTCGCAGTAGACCTGTCGCGCTCGGCCAACGAGCGGAGCGCCGCATCGACGACAAAGCCGCTCGGGCGGCGGCGGAGTGTCTTCGCCAGAGAGGTGTGGCACCGACGGGCAGACTGTAATGCTGTTGCCGGCAGCGAGCCAGTCGTCGAGGGTTTGCTGTGTCATGTATCCACCCGCTTGACGTGGCTTAGATATGGCACGGCTATTGCATCCGTCGCTTCGTCGATGACGACGCGCACAGAGTCGATGTAGCGACCGCGCGTTGGCGACTGTTCGTAGTAATACTTACTAAGTACGCCGATCTGCCCGGCGTACTTGCTGCGGTAGTCGAGCACCTGAACGCGACAGCCGAGCGGTAGCTGTGCCGTCACACGAGCTTCGTTGAAGCGCTCATAGAACGCGCGAACAAACGGACCAAGCGCCGCGACACGTTCGGATTGCTCGACGGTCCAAGGGTGCGACCATGTAAGCGCTTCGGTGACAAGTGCGTTGACGTCGGCGATGGTGGGTTTAGTGGTGGGTTTAGGTGGCATTGCCATACTCCTGCTGCCACTGCGCCTGTGCTTCGGCGTCAGCCTTCGCCCACGCAGCTTTAACTTCAGCATCGCGCGCCTGCTCAATCGCGAACTGGGTAGCCATAGCTGGCGTCAAGGCAATGACCTTGCCGCGTGGGCGACTGATCGCGTGACCTGACACGGTGCCGGTCACTTCGACCGTCGCGCCGATGAGCCCGTAGATTCGGCCCTTTGGGTTACACGGCGCAGCATTCATGATCGACTCGATGATCGTCGCGATGTACTCGGCGCCGGACTCAGTGCGAATCCGCATCTTGAAGACCGGCAGGCCGCCGCTGAAACTGTCCGTTGTCCAGGTCTTGACCACCACACCCTTGATCGTCTGCTTGCTCATGTCTATGATTATCGGCACCGCGCCGAAATTGTCAACAGACTTTCTCAAGTATTTTGCAAGTGGCCGCAAGTGCTGAGCTTTCCAGCTACTGGATACCCAACTGCGCCTTCACTTGCTTCTGCAGCGCCATATCCGGCCAGAAGCCGAAGCGAGCTTTGAAGCGGACCAGCGGCCAGCCGGGCTTGTAAGCCGGCTTACCCTGTGCAGCCTGATCGCGGTTTATGCTCAGCCATCGAACGTACTGCGACTTTAGAAACGCCTCACGGGTGCCGGGTGTCGATGTCGCTGGGGCAGCTTCCCGCGCGACGAAGTCAACCTCTTTCTTGGTCTCGTCGGGCAGATTCGGCTCAGCCGTCGCTGCGCCACAATAAGCACACGTTCCGGTCCTCTCGACATCGATGGACAGGCAACCGGGACAGATGCGCGGCAACGGAACGTGTAGCTTAGCAACGCCGTTTCCGAGGCGCAGCTTCGGCGACCAGATCGCGTCGGTGGTGAAGGGGAAGTTTTCGTGATGTATCAACGCACCATGGCGATCGAGGCTGCCGCTGTGACACAGTACAACGGGCGAAGGTCGCGGACCTGACACAGTCAGACCCTGCCAACTACGCGCCAATACAGTCTCCTCATCGTCACCATACCACACCCTAACGACACGTCCCTGCCGCTGCATCCAGGCGCCCTTAGATGCCGTCGGTGCCGCGTCGATGAGGCAGCACAGCGGCCGATACGGTGGCGGTTCCAGCGGTCGCCCACTCTCAACCGGGGGCCAAAAGTCGCGCAGCTCAGGCAACACCCCGTCAAGCACGCGACGACGCAATAGCAGCGCTTCTGAGGGGCCTAGCTGTGTCACCGGGTCCCGCAGTATTCGCCACGCTTCCAAGGCGTCTTCTGTGCGGGGCAGAAGCATCTCATACGATGCCCTTGAATCGAAGCCTTCGTCGAAGATGTTTGATCCTGCGCAGAGAATGTCGATCGCAAGCGGATGCCCAACAACTGACAGACCAACGAGCAGCCGGCGCCGCTGTGCAGTCGTCATCGTGCCGTCGATGTGCGATGCCGAAATGCCGACGCTGCGAAACCGCTCGACGAGTAGCTTGCTGTGGTCGATGCTGTAGGCGCGACATATTGTCGCGAGCCCTTGTCCGCGCTTCTGCCAAATGCGCACTACGTCGCCGACGATGCCGGGTGATAGAGCGGCTTCGGTGTCATCGCCTTCGGGCGGGGGCTCGGTCCAGTATAGCGGCGGCAGAATGACGGGACGTGATATAATGCTGCCGTCGGGGAAAGGTATTTTGCCCATGAGCTGCTTCGGCGTCGCGACTTCGATCTGGGCATCCGCGATGTCGGCGAGTCCTCGGCCATCGAGGCGATATGGCGTCGCCGTCAGATAGACGATGTAAACGAACTTAAACAAGCTCTTGAATTTGTTCAGAATCTCTATGTACGTTGCCGATTTGACACGGTGCGCTTCGTCTACAAACACGACCGCGCGCTCATGCTGGGGCACGATATCGCGACGGGCCAACGTCTGCGCGCTGCAAAACTGCAGCATCGCCGTCGGGTCAGTAGCACGTCCTGCCTTGATATAGGCCGCCTGCATCTCCGTCGATGTAAACCTCTGTGCAGGCTGATCTAACAGTGACTCAGTATGCGCACAAAAGAATACTTGTGCCCACTTATGCTTAAGTGTGGGTACAATCAACAGCTCGGCGATATAGGTCTTACCTGCGCCTACAGGTGCGACAACTACCACACGACGCTTACCACTTGACCACAACTGCTTGATTTTGTCTACAGCAGCGGTCTGATATGGGCGGGGGGTGCGCAAGTGTGTGTGGAGGTAGCCTAGCTAGCTACTTCGTGCGCCAACCGTCGAAGACGTGGTAGAGGGTGTGGCCGAGTAGCTGAATGTAGA
>OFSE01000215.1_pt1 | contig 19490 bp, 26 predicted proteins | sample 1543261 | NCBI WGS metagenome assembly OFSE01 (sample SAMN07774225, study PRJEB24372) | wastewater metagenome | isolation source: Exp Tend VB 50WW | collected 2016-02 | reverse complement strand
CTGACCGCGCCGACGAGCATGGCGGCGATGGCGACGAGGAACGCGCCGCGGGTGAGCCATGACGTGTGGAGGTCGAACAGGTCGACGGGGTCGGCCCACACGCCGAGGCCGAACACGGTGGCGAAGACGAGCGGGGTCCAGATGAGCCCGATGCGGTCGTCGAGGTCCCAGCGCATCAGCGGCCTTTCACGAACCCGGCGTAGATGATCCACGCCCAGGTCTCTTGGTCGACGATGCCGGTGACTGGTAGGCCGAGGAACGTCTGCACGCCCTTGACCTTCGCCCTGGTCGCGGTGCCGTAGACGCCGGTGCGGCGCATACCGAGGAGCTGCTGCAGCTTGGCGACGGCGCGGCGGTGCGGGTGGCGTCGGTGACCGTGGCCCAGCTCGGGGAGCTTCGCCGCGTGCGCCTTGGCCGACAGGAAGATCAGCGCCTTCTGGTCATCGGTGAGCGGTGGGGGTGCGGCGTCCTTGATCCCGGTGGCGAGGTCGGCGGGGGTGCACACGATCTCGTAGTGCATCGCGTCCTTGATCGTGCGGTAGGCGCCACCCCATCCCCACACGGGCGCGCCGGAGACGGTCCGCAGCCCGACGATCTCGGCGACCATCTCGGCAGGCATGTCGGTGACGAGGACGCCGTCGGCCCGGTACGGGTTGGTGTCCCAGTTGATGTCGACCGCGGTCCCGTAGGCGTGGAGGCTGTAGCCGGTGCCGCCGGTGATGCGCCGGCACACGTAGGCGCCGGTGACCCCGGGGCGGGGCCGGTAGCCGTGGCGGGCGAGGATCCCGTCGAGAGCGGCGAACGCCGGCACGACCCGGGGGTCGATGGTGACCTGGACGCCGGTGAAGAACCGGGCGGTGGTCCTCGATGTGGAGCACGCCGGGGACCAGGCGGCGCGGGCCTGGGCGGTGGTGAGGGGCGCCTTGCTCATGCGGGCTGCCACCTCCCGTCGCGGATGAACCCGTGACCGTCGCAGGGCTGCCCGTCCCCGGCGATGGCCTTGCAGAGGATCGAGGCCTCGACGTGGAGCGGGTCGAGCTGCTCGAGCGTGTGGCCGGCGGACTGCAGGGTGCGGCCGGGCTCGAGCGACTGCACGTTGGCGAAGGTGAGGCCGTTCTGGCACTCGTTGCCGAGCCGGTCGGTGTGCCAGAACATCAATCCGACGACGTTGCCTCTGGTCCGGTCTCCGGTGAGGACGGTGTCGAAGTGGCCGGGGCCGTGGCCGACGATCGGGCAGGCGTCCCAGTCGTCGGGGTCGGTCTTTCTGCAGGGCACCTCGGCCTGGAAGTAGACGTGCCAGCCGTGTCCGAGGTCGACGGCGTCCTCGGGGCGGTCCCATGGCATCAGAGGACGTCCAGGCCGCCGTGGAGCGCGTCCGGGTTCGAGTGGTCGGCGTGGTCTCCGAGCTCCGGGCCGCGCAGGGCGGGACGGTCGTAGGGGGTGACGAAGAACCGGAGGACGATCCCGGCGATGACGGGGACGGCGGTGGCCTTGGTGATCTGCCCGGCCTGGTCGGCCTCGAGGACCGCGAGGGCGAGGCCGGTGAGCACCGCTCGTTCTCGGGTGATGGTGTGCCAGAGGTCGGAGAGGGTGTCAGTCATGTTCACTCCTGATGGGTGCGGCGTAGGCGTTGTTGCGGACGATGTCGACGGCGGCTTCGCAGTCGGCACGGTTGGTGTACGCCTCGGACGATGCGAGGGTGCGGCCGTTGTCTGCGACGATGAGCCACCTCCAGCGTTGACGGCGGGGCAGGCGCGACCGGACGACGACGAAGCGCATGGCTGGCTCCTTTATGCGGTGTCGGGCGGGGTGAGGTTGAACTGCGCCGAGCCGAAGTTGGCGCGCTCCGGGTACGTGGTACCTGCCCCCGTGGGGTCAACCAGGACGCTGACGATGCCGTTCGTCGCAATGGTCGCCAGACAGGAGATTCGACCGTTCGCTGCGATGTAAGCGGAGATGGCCACGGCGGTGAAACTCGACGGCCGGTAGCCGACAGGCAACGTGAACACGTTAAGGCCGGTCCCGCTGTCGATTGTCCCCTGGATGTCCACGATCCCGGCTTCACGAATACGAAATGCCAACTTCGGAGAACCTGTCACGTTCGCCCACGAGTTCGAAAACGCCGGCTCGCTACCCCCTGACCCGACGTAGTGCCAGTCCTCCCACGTCGGATACACCAACCCAGGGCGACGCTTACGGAGCGCCATCAGACCGCACACATCGCAGCGAGCAACGCCAACACCGACGTCTTCACCGTCGTGAACACCGGGGCCAGGATCGTCCCCGCAGCGGTCGCGGCAGCGTCGTAGGCATACGCGTACGGCGACCCGAGACTCGGGTCCGCCTCAGCCTCCAACCACGCCAACCACGCAGCGAACCGCACCTCGTAGATATCGTGCGTGTCCCGAGCGTTCGCCCCCTGAGTGCAAGCAGCGAAGGCAGCGTCACGGGCCACCGTCCACGCCGCCAGGCCCACCGTGTCGCCATCCGTCACCCCACCATCGACCGCAGTCCACGGCAGAGGCGTCGCACGCGTCGAGTCCCACATCAGCGAATGCGCCACCCCCGAGACATCCCACGACGCAGCACGGGCCGCCCTACGCGCACCGTCCCACGCAGCCTGACCGGCGTCCGCGCCCGTCGAGTCATACCCGGCGCCACGGGAGCACCGCTGCGCCAGCTCGAGCGTCGCGTGGTCCGTGTCGGCCACGAGGTCCGGCCACAGCTTGAAGAAGTAATCGCCGGCGATCGGGTAGTCGACCCGCCCGTCGCCCGGCAGGGTCACCCAGTCCTGATCCGACCAGTTGTAGTCAGACACGGCACGGGCCACCGTGCCGGCCATGCTCAGCGCCGCCTCGGTCTCCTCGGCGTCGATCGTGCCCGACGCGATCGCGGGGAGCGCCTGGAGCACGTCGGCTTCGTCGGTCAGACCGGCCACGTCCAACCATGACGGGAGGTACGTGCGGATGAGCCAGTTCGCCGAGAGGTACTTGCGGGTCGTCTCCTTGGCGCCTGGTGACACGGTGTCGATGACACCGGTTGGCGCGGCCGCAAGGTACGTCTTCAAGTCCTGGCGCTCGGTGTCGGTGAACGTGTCGTTGAGCGCCTTGCAAAGCTGGGCGATGACGGGGGACACGTTGGCCGGGTCGTCCGACCACGCCTCGCCGGCCATCCACGCGGCGACCTCCATCATGCACCACTGCCAATCCCCTTGGTCGGGGAACGGCGAGGTTGGTTCGTCGTGCGCGCCGACGGACAGCCACGGCATCCCACCAGCCTCAGAGCTGATCGGGTTGACGATTGGCATCAGCTGGCCACCCAGAACATCGTGAACCGGACGGCGCACGTCATCGACGCGCCGGAGTTCTGCCGGATTCCGATGTAGACCTTGCCGTTCGCGGCGACTTGCACGAGCGAAGCGACGGAGACCGCCGGGATCTCGGTGGCGCCGATGTTCTCGATGGTCTCTTGCGCGTAGATCGTCCCAGTGCCGGCGGCACCAGAGGACAGGCATACGCCACGTTTGCCGTCGGCGTCAGCGGCGTAGATCACGTGGCACGTCACCATGTACGCGCCCGCCGTGGCTGCGGTGCCGTAGATGTTCCCGACGCCGGTGTACACCCCGCCGACGTTGATGGTCACGTCGTTCCAGTTGTTGGTGGGGGTCGCGAACGTCGACCCGTTGGCGACGGTCAGGTTGCCCGCCATCGCCGCACGGGGCCGCTGCTCGTTCAGCCACAGCATGTTCCCGTACAGCTGCTGGGACATCTTCGTCGACGTGACCTCTTCGTCCGTCGCCCAGTTCACCGGGGGGCTCCACGCCATCTCAGAACCTCAATCTGTTGTTGTTGTCCAACCTCGAAAGCGCCATTGTCTCCGCTGACGCACCCGGCCCCGACAGACGCCAGTAGCCGCCAGTGGTCCCGCCGACCCCGAACTGGCCGTACTGAAGCGGCGACAGGTTCCACGAGGTCTTCCACCGCATGCCCGGCCCGAAGTCGTGCGAGATCCCCTCGATCACCGCGTCGATCGTGATGTCGGAGCCGTCCAGCGTCTTCGTGACCGTGATTCGGTCACCCAGCTCCCGGTTCAACACGCGGGGGAACGACCCGGTCAGGTCGATCAGCGGCTTGAACGTCAACCGGGACGGCCGCAGCGACGGGTTCCCCAGGTTCGCGACACGCCACTGCGCCATCGCCAACGCCTCTTCGTCCGTGGAGTACAGCAGCCCCGACAGGGACTCGGAGACCCGCCAGTACGTGGCGATCGACGTGGCGTCCTGCGCCCGTTGCGGCAGCCCGGCCTCGCGGGTCACGGTGCAGTCGTTCACGAGGTTGGCCTCGGAGAAGTCGAACTCGAGGTCGTCGACCTCCTCGTCCACGAACGACGCCTCGCTGACGAGGTTGACCTCGTGGATGCGGGAGTGGAACGCCACATCACCGGCGCCGGTCACGAAGAAGCGGCCCTGTTCGGTCTGCTCGACGGCGAGGAGGTGGTCCAGCGCCGACTTGCCTTCGATGTTCTGCGCGGCGCCCAGGGTGGAGGCCCCGGTCTCGATGCTGCGGTCGCCGGACGGCCACCCGACAAGGTTCAGGATGCGGGTCACCCGACCGCCGGTGGTGTCGTTGGCCCACGGCGCGTAGCCGGCGTTGTAGTGAGCGAGGACACGAGCAGCGGACAGCGCCGAGCTGTAGACGGCCACCTCGCAGATCTCCCCGTCGAAGCACTTGTACGACGACGACACGCCGGGATCGGACCCGACCGGCGTCTTGCCGATGCGGAATGAACCCGAGCCGTCGATGGCCGTCGTTGACCCTGCGGCCGACGGGCCCGCCTGGAGCACTCCGTCCACGTACAGCCGGCAGTTGCGAGACGAGTCGACCGTGCCCACCAAATGATGGATGCCCGTGTCACGTAGATCAGTGGTGCCGGTGACCCCCACGTTGATCCCGCCGACCAGCGCCAGGAACGACGGGCGGCCCGTGGCGTTGTTCATCACGAGAGTGAAATCGTGCGAGAACGCCGACGAGCCGACGGTGTGTGTCTGCCCGCAGATGAACGACCAGTTGGTCCCGTGCTTCCCAGTCTTCACCCACGCTTCGACGGACAATGGCGCGGCGTACAAGGTGGCCCCGGTGATCACCGCGCCATCGGCCGACCCCTCGGTGGTGTCGCCCGACCCGTCCAGCGACACACCGCCGGGCCCGTCCGTCACCAGCGACCCGGTGCTAGAAGGCGTCCCCTTCCACACACCCGTGCGGCCATTGCCCGACGAGTCCGCCACCACCGTCGCCCGCGGCAGATCGTCTGCCAGGCGCCACCACCCGTGAGGCGAGTCGGCCTCCACCGTCGGCCCGTAGATGGCGTCCAGCTCGAACCGGGCCAGCACCTTGAACGCGTCCGTCGCCGTGATCGACACCGTCGCATCGGCCGGCGGCCCGTACGCCTGCGGGATGCCGTCGATCCACCCGTCGAACAGGTACACCACGTCGACGCCCTCGCCGACCGTCGCACGAAGCCGCTTGTTCGGGCGAGCGGTCGACGTCACCCACGGGTCGAAAGCTCGGTCGCGGTTGTCGACCTCGAGCGTGATCGTCCCCGCCGAGGTGCGGTCGAACTCGGACTGGCGGCCACGGGAGATCCGCCCGAACCGGACCCGGTCGGTGATGTCTACCCACACGGGGGACGCGCCGGGCGCCGTCGAAGGGGACCACTCGAACTTCGCGGCCAGGTCGGTGATGCCCTCGTCGGCCCACAAGGCCGAGGCGTCCGACCATGTCGCGGTGGAGTCCGCCCACGTCGACCTGGTCATCAGCTCGCCGCGGCGGCTTCGTACTCGAACGTGATGGCGAGCTGGTCGGATTCCGCCCAGGTGAACGGGACCGCCGCGCCGATCGGGTTGTGCCCGTTAGCGAACCCCTCGCCCGCCACGTTGGACTGCAACAGGACGGCTTTCGACGTGGACGCCGCCCACAAGACCGGGCTCACCGCGGCGGTCGCCACCACGAACCGGTGCTGGTCGTCGTTGTCGTACGCGAACCCGATGCCGATCGGCTGGAGCTTGTCGGCGGGTTGCACCGGGAGGAGGAGCCCGTAGTCGCCGGACCCGGCGACCACGCCGGACGTGCCGAACGTGATGACGGCATTGCCTCGCACCCATCTGCCGAGCCGCTTGTAGTAGCCGACAGCGGATGACCCCGTCCCGAGGGTGGGTGGCGTGGTGGTCGCGGTCAACGTCGGCGTGTAGCTGGTGTAGGCGCCGACCAACTGCGACTGGATCGCCTCCACCGTTACAGCGGTCGCACGCGCCCAGTCGTCCAACGGGTACGACACCGAGCCGGTCGGGGTGGTGGCGGCGATGCCGTCGCCGGGCACGCCGTCGGTCAGCTCGGTCACGGTGTCGGGGTAGGCCATGTGTGGCGCTCCTTAGCTTGCGAACCGGACGGGAACGGGGCCATTGCGCCGCTCGTAGTTGCGGAGGGCGTCGACGACGGCCTGGCCGTCTTGGGGGGTGCCGGTGCCGTTGACGTGGACGATGATCGTGGTGCCGGCGGTCGCGGTGCCGACCCCGGCCATCCGCATTGACTGGCCGTGAGGGATGACCTGTTCACCACCTCGGAACATCACGAGCTCGGGGCCGTTCTCGCCGACCACGGCCAGACCACGCGGGGCGGACTCGGTGCCGTTGGCGAAGAATGGGAGATTGATCGATGGCAGCGACGGCATCGACAAGATCCGCGAAGCGATTGAAGAAAGCGCCGACAGCAACCCACGGGCAGCGTTCGCCGCCGAGATGAACGGGCCCGCCAGTTGGTAGGCGGCGCCGATGATCCCGCCAAGGCTGACTGATCCCAGCCTCTGCACCCACGACCACGCCCCGGCCACCGCCCCAGACACCCCGTCGACCGCAGTGCGCAGCGCGCCGACAGCGGCCCGCAACGCCCCGAGGGTGATCGCTCCGAGCCGCACGAACGCCGAGATCACCGGGACCAGCACCGCCATCGTCACCCGCAAGAACGCGATCACCCCGAGGATCGCCCCGCCGATCACGACCCCGGCGGCCCGGGCCACGTTCGCCCACCCGCCGAACTCCTGCCCGAGGGACTGGATCTGCGCCCACAGCTCCCGGCCGGAATCGATCAGCGGCTTCCAGTCGATCGACCGGATCGCGGCCAACGCCGACGCGGCGAAGACCTGGATGGCCTGCCACACGGCGTTCACGCCGGCACGGACCTGCTCGACGTTCGTGTACAGCCAGTAGTACTCCGCCGCGACCGCGGCGATGCCTGCCACGGCGAGTGTGACGGGCGCGCCGAACGTCGCCCACATCGCAGCGAAAGCGACCGTCAGCGCTGCGACACCGGCGACCAAGCGCTGCGTGCCCTGATCGAGATTTGTGAACCAGGCGGACACGCCCGCCATCGCAGTCGACACCGAGTCGAACGCAGGCAGCAGCAGCGTACCGATGGCCTCCTGGACGTTCCCCCACGCCACGCTCATCCGCTCTGACGCCGTCGCGTTCGCCTCAGCCGCACCACCGAACTCGGCGGCCAACTCCTCGAGGATGATCCGCTGCGCCCCGGCGGTGTCACCCACGGCGACCATCGCAGCGATCTGCTCCTTCTGCTGGTCGGTGAACGTGACACCCATGCGGGTCAGCCGGGAGATCCCCGCGATCGGATCGTTCAACGCACGACCCAGCGCCATCACGTTCGGCTGCAACTCGGTGCCCAGCGCAGCGGACATGTCGAGCGCCGACGCGAGAGCGTCGTCGAAGATGCCGCCCTCGGCCCGCACGTTGCGGAACGTGAGGAGCAGGTTCCCGCCCTGCTGGATCACCTCGTCATCGACCGCCGCAAGGTTCGACAGTTCACCGGAGAGACCGGCCAGGTGGTCGGCCGTGACGCCGGCGACCCCGCCCGTCGACTCGATCACCGCCGCGGTCTGACGCATCACCGCCCGGGCCTCTTCGGCCTCGGAGATCGCACCACGGAAGAACATGCCGAGCCCGGCCGCCGCGACGAGACCGGTGATCGACCGGCCGACCTCTCCAATCCCGGTGCGCCACGACTGCGAGAACCGAGACCCGGCACGCGTCGAAGTCCGGTCGAACTGGCCGACGGCCCGCTCGGTCTGCCCCAACGCACGCACCGCGTCACCAGCGTTACCCGCGATCACCACCTCAAGCCGTCGTGAAGCCATCAGCGGTCACCTCCTCTCAGGGTCTGCGTTGGTCGGCGAGCGCGGCCATCTGCTGGTTGTGCTCGGCGAGTGCCTGCTGGTAGGTGCGGATCTCGCCGTAGGTGAGGCACCCCGGGTTGTCGGGGTCGACGTCGAACGGCTTCAACCCGAACAACGCGGCGAGGGCGGGCCACTGCTCTCGCAGGGCCCGCCTCAGACTTCCGGGGGACTCTCAACCTCATCGCCGGCGTCGTCGCCGTAACCATCGTCCTCGCCCACCTCGTTCCCCTCGGCGTCGATCACCTCGACCACGAACCCCGCAGCCTGAAACCGGCGGTTGTCCCGGTACTTCGCCTCGACCTTCGCGAACGGCAGATTCGGCTTCCCGTTGCGGCGCAACATCGTCCACCACAGCACCAGCACCGAGAGCGCGCCCAGCCGGTCAGCGTCGAAGAACGCCGACACCGGGAACCCGGTCTGCTGCATTGAGATGCGGTCCTCGCGAGGGCCGAGGTCGCCGAACTCGAGCTCGAACGTGCGACCCTCCTCGGCGCAGGTGATGCGGATTCGTTTCGACAGTTCGGCTTCGACCTGCTCGTCGATCTCGATCCGACGCGACGCACCGGGGGTAGGGGCTTTCGCCATGACTGTTCTCCTTCTCAGAAGGCGCCTGGGCCCTGCTGGGCGGCGACCATCCCGTTCGAATGCACGAGGGTGAACTGAGAACGCTGCACCGGCCGACCGTTCGGGAACGCCAGAGCGCAGATCTTCTCGAAGGCGTCGCCGTAGGCGTCCACGATGTCGCTCATGCTGTCCCTGATGGTCGGGTTGATCGCATACGGGCCACCCGACCCGCCGACCTCCCACGAGTTCCCCACCCACGCAGGGAACTGCGGGTACTGGAGCGCCCCGTAGAACGCGCCCTGAGCGAACGCCGGCGACCGTGTCACACCAACAGCTGCGCCGCGACGGTCCCCACGGCCCGCGATCGCACCGGCGGCCTTCGCCTGCTGGCGGGTCTCCGTCGCGCCTCTCGCCTTCCCGGCAACCCCCTGGGCGATCTGACGGTTCGCCTCCCGAACCGCCCCGTCCCAGTCGTCGCCGGCGGCACGAAGCAGACGACGGAACTCGTCGAACCCCTCGAACCGGACCTCGACCCCACCGACGACCGCCATCGGGTCAGGTCGGCGTGGCGTCCGAGTTCGTCAGCACGGCGGTGATCGCATCGGCATCCGTCGACGGGCCCAGGCACTTGAACGGCATTTTCAGCTCCGTCACACCACGGCCCTGCACCTCAGGGGTCGACCCGTCGTAACGCACGTTCGTCGTGATCACACACTTCGCGGCAGACCCCGCGTCGATCGTCAGCACCAGGGCGTTCTCCGTCCCGTTGCGGAACAGGTTCATCTGCGCCGGCGACTCGAACTCGCACACCATCTCGCCCTCGTAGGTGCGCAGCTCCGCCTCGAGCGGCTCCTTGATGTACGCCGAGCCGATCCCGCGGCGGTCCACCGCCAGCCCGTTCGACCCCTTGAGGGTGATCTCCTTCACGTACAAGGCGGACCCGCCGACGGTCACCGACGCGTGAGCGAACGAGAACGGCAGACCGGACCCGGTCCCGTACGCCGCCGTCGCCAATGACGTCGCCGTGGCCAGGTCCCGTCCGACGACGGACACACCGAGGGTGACGAGCTCGCCGGCCTTCGCCGCGAGCTCCCACTCGGTGACCTTGCACCCGGCGTAGGTGAACGGCTGCACCGTCCCGCCCACGTCGGGCTTGCCGATCTGGAGGGTGAAGTGGTCGTCGGTCAGGTCGCCAGGCGTGAACGTGTGCGTGTACGGACCAGCACCCGAGGTCGACACCGCACCGAACATGTGCCGGAACCACAGGCCCATGCCCTGTTGGTAAAGCTCGAACCCGAGGTCACCGGACACCTCCACGTTCCCGGTCGCCCACTGCCCCGAGCGGAGCACCCGGGCGCCGGTGGCGATCCCCGCCGACTCGAGCCGTTCGATCTTCTCGGTCATCGACTCGGAGATCAGCGGCGTGAACCGGTCGACGGTGACCGCGGTGCCCCACGTCGACTCGGTCTTGAGGCCCACCTGGGCGGCGAGCCCGGACTTGAGTGCCATCAGCTGGTCTCCTTCTTGGCGCGGGCAGCGAGGGGCTGCCAGATGTCGGGCTGGGCGGCGAGGCCCTCGGCGATGTCGGTGTCGACCTCGATCACGCCCTTGTCGTCGGTGACCACGCCGACGGCGGGGATCTCGACAGGGAGCGAGGACGGGCCGACGTAGCGGAACTTGGGCACGGTGGCCTCCTAGCTGGGGGTGAGACGGGCGGTGAACTCGATGACGCACTCGAACCGGGCGCCGTGGCCTTGCCCGTTGCCGAGGAACCCGCGGGTGAGACGCCAGCGGGTCAGGACCGCCTCGAACCGGCCCGAGACGCCGAGGGCGACGTTGTTGGCGAGCACCGACTGGACACGGGTCAGGAGCTCCACGGCGCGGGTATCGGCGGCGAGCTGCGTGCCGAGCGAACCAGGCTTGAGTACCTGCACGACGAGGGTCTGCTCGATCGTCTCGTCGCGGTGGAGGGCCGACGCTGACAGGAACGCTACGGACTCGGTCTCTTCGGCGTTGCCGAGCCAGATCGCCTCGTAGTCCCCGTCGGTCGATTTGAGGTCTTCGGGCAGCACCGGGGCGTCGTAGGAGACGTTCACCCCGGCGGCGGTCAGGGTGGAGTCGGCTTGGAGTGCTGTGATGAGCGCCGAGCAGGCGGTGACGATCTGGGTGCCGACGCTCACGCGACCCCCGGCCCCTCGATGAGCTCCTCGGCGCAGCAGTCCCGGACAGCCTTCGTCACGATGCTGATCGGGAAGTTCTGCGCCGGAGCGTCGAACTCGCCGACCAGTTGCACGGCGGCCTCCATCGTCCGCCACACGTTCTTCAGGGCGATCCCCGCGGCCTCCTTGAACGCCGGGTCGACCGCCGCGGTGTTCGCCGCGCGACCAGCCACGTAGGTGACCTTCACGGCCTCAGGCCCGACGGGGAACCAGCACCCCTGCCCGGAGGCGCGGCGCCAGATCTTCCCGTTGAACACTGCGGTGGGGGTCGACTCCCACCGCTCCGGGAGGAACCCGTCGGTGGGTTGGGTGTCGAAGTCCTCGAGGGTGAGCACCGTCGGGGCGGTGGCGTCGTACTCGGTGACGGTCGTGAACGACGCCACCGGCCAGCGGCGCACCTGCACCCACGGACGGCCACCGGGGTGGACCTCGTCGGTCACGGTGCGCTGCACCACGGGCCCGCACAGTCGGTCGATGCGGCGCGACACGGCGGCGATCTTCAGTGCGAGGGCGGTGTCCTGCGACGTGTCGCCGGTCGTGATACCGACGGCCGACTTCCCCTCAGCCAGAGAGATCAGGTCGAGCGTGTCAGCCATCAGCCGGCCAACCCAGCAGTCAGGGCGGCCACCTCGAGGTTGGTGAGGGCACGGTCCCACGCGGCGAACGCGTAGTGGTCGCAGGGGTTCCCCAGCTTGAGCGGGGCTGTCTCGGTGATCGGGCCGCGGCCGGTCAGGTCGAAGGTGGAGGCCGAGGCTCCGTCGCGGAACAGGGTGAGGGTGGTGCCTTGGATCCGGGCCACGTCGATGCGGCGGGCGAGCGACGGGGCGACCGTCGCTCCGATCGTGGACGGGTTCCCGGGTCCGAGGTCGTTCGCGCCCCACGCGTAGAACTGGTACGGGGCGCCGAAGTCGAGCTCTTCGGACACGAACCCGTAGCCGGCGGTGGCGAGGTCGACACCGGTGTAGTGCCAGTACGCCTTCGAGTCGGCGGTGTCGAGCGGGGTCCAGTCGTGAGCGATCGTCATGCCGTCGGTCCCGATGGTCGGGTTCCACAGGTCGCCGTTGGAGATCTCGAACCCGGACAGGGTGACGTCGGTGCCCGACTGCACCCGGAACTTCCCGCCGGACAACACGGGGGTGATGTCGCCCACCTCGGCGTCGAACGTGACACCACCTGTGCCCTCGTTCCGCCAGTCCACCGCCGCCGTCCACCCGTCCGTCACCGCGGTCGCTGCGCGCAGCAACACCACCGCATCGGACAAGGGGTTCAGACTCCCGGCGGCGGAACCGGCGACAACGCCGAGCGGGAGGGTCACGCCGCTTCCAGATTGCCGACGAGCACCCACTCGTCAGCAGCCCGCTTGTAGAGACTGGCGGCCGCCCACTGGCCGGCCAACAGCAACGTCTCCGAGGTGCGGACCGTCACACCCGAACCGGCGGCGACGGTGACCTGCCCGGCGCCGACCTGCACGATGTCGACACGCGTCCCCACCGGGAACGGCACCGACAAGAACGGCGGGACCGTCACCGTGACCGCGGTCGCCTTGTTCACCTCGACGATGTCGCCAGCATCAGCCGACGACAACGTGAAATCGCCGGTCCGGGTCGTGACGCTCACCCGGTCCGAGTCACGACCAGCCACCGGTCAGCGCTCCTCGACCGCAGCGGTCACGGCCTTCTCGGCACGCTTCGCCGGCGCGGCAGCCTTCTTCGACGGCTTCGCCGACTCGACCTCCTCGGCCACACCGGCAGCGACCAGGCCCTCGGCCTCTTCGGCCGACACCTCGAGCACACCACCGACGTCGGGCCACGCCACCCCGTCACGGGTGCCGGACACACGCTGAACCATCTTCACTGACGCCACTGGTGCGCCTCCTTCAACTCGACGAACGGGGACGACCGCTGCGGGCGGGACCGGACCGAAGCCCAGCCCCGCCCGCGTCACGGTCACGCCTGGATGAGGTGCTTCACGGCGCCGGTCGTGTCGACCAGCTCGCCGTCGGTGCGGAGGATGAAGCGGAACGTGGCCAGGTCGTTGCCGAACGCGTAGTCGTCGGACCGCTCGACCCGGACACCGTTGACGTCGCGGATGTAGTACGCCGAGAAGTCACCGAAGATGACCGACTTGAGGCCGGTCGTCGCGGCCGGCATGTTCGGATCGGTGACCACCGGACGGCCGAGGAGGGTGTCGACCTCGCCCGCCACCAGGCCCGGCGACCAGAGGTACTGGTTCGTCGAGTCCTTCAGCTTGCGGACCAGCGCCATCGTGGCGTCCAGCATCATCCACGTGCCCCGGTCCCGGTACCCGCGGATCACGCTGTAGAACAGGTCGATCAGCTCGTCGGTGGTGATCGCAGCGGCACCCGCCGCGGTCTTGCCCAGGGTCGACACGGGCACGATGCCCTGCGGCTTCGAGGAGCCGTCGGCCGACACGTAGGCGGCGCCGGTGCCGTTCCCGAGGGCGCGACCACCCTGCCTCGACAGGAACCCGAGGAGGTCGACACCGGTGTCGGTGAGGAGCTCCGAGCTGACCTGCACGAGGATGGCGTACTTGTAGGCGTTCAGGGTGACCTGACCGAAGCTGGGGTCGGACTCGCCGATCGAACCGGCCTCAGCGACCAGAGCGGCCGTCGAGTAGCCGGCGGTCTTCGGCACCTGGAGCGCCTCGCCGCTGTCGGTGTTCAGCACGGTCACGTTGGTCTGGCGGATCGCCGAGTTCTCGATCATGTGCTGGTAGAGCTGGCCGAGGAACGAGGTGGGGACCGTGTTGGCGCCGGCGCCGGCCGACAGCTTCGACAGGTCGCGGGCCTCGCCGGGGCCGAACCGGAAGTCGACCGCGCGGGCCTCACCGGTGACGAGCTTGCGGAGCTGGTCGTCGTCGGTCGCCTTGGTGTCGGTCGGGGCGGGGTCGCCGCGGCGGGCGAGGTCGTCGGACAGGGTCCGGGCCTCGTCGGCCACCTTCTCGCGCTCGAGGATCGACTTCACCTCGGCGATGCGGCGGTCGATGGCGTCCAGGTCGGTGTTGAACCGGGTCCAGGTCTCGTCGGCCTCGCCGGTGAACTCGCGGCCCTCGGCCTCGACGGTGTCGAGGTGCGCCTTCGCCTGCTCCCAGACGTTGGCGCGCTCCTCGAGGAGCTTGGTCAGGATCTGCATGGTTGCCCTCCTAGGGCGAGCGCGACCCAGCTCGTGGGCCACGGAAAAGGGGGATGGGGGTGTGTTGCTGACGCCGGGATGCGTTGCTCGCTGTCCCAGCCCTACGGGTGCCGCCCTCAGGCGGCGGGGGTGCACCGTCGACCTGCGAGCTGCAGGCGGGCGCGGGCCACGTCCAGGGACCGATGCGTTGCTCGCTGTCGGTCGTCTGGCGTGTCGATCTCTTCGGGGTCGCCGATCAGGGCGCGCAGGTCCGGAGCGGCCAGGACTTGTTCCATCGACCGCGACTCACTGGCCAGGCCGGCCAGCGCCTCGCTGCGGTCCACGTAGGACCGCAGCCCGGATTCCGAGTCGAGGTAGGCGGGGAACGTCACCGGGCCGGTGTCGAACATCTGCATGGACTTGATGGTGCGGAGCGGGAAGTCAGACTCGGTGACGCCCCACTCTTGATCGATCACACGGAACGAGAACGACGCGCCGGTGATGTCGCCACGCTTGGCCGACACCACCAGATCGCGGCCGTACTGGGTGTCCGGCACGTCGATCTCGAATCGGAGCCCGACGTTGTCCTCGACGAGGCGCATGGTGCCCGCCTTGTTCCGCCCGAGGATCAGCGAGGCGTCGTGGTTCAACAGGCCGCGGATGTCGTCCTCGACGATCGCTCGCGAGCAGGCACCCGGCGCGACCTGCTCCACGAACCCGCCGAGGTTCTGGGAGTAGCGGTTCCACACGGGTGCGTGACCGACGATCACGGCGCCGGTGTCACCGGCCCGCACCTCGAAGTCGCCGCTGATGAGTCGTCGTTCCATGGTTGCTCCTAGCTCTCGATCGCAGCCGGGTCGAACAGCCGAAGGTCATCCGGCGGGACCAACTCGCGCGGCGTCTCTCCGAGGGGGGTCATGTTGAGCGGCGACAGGTACTGGTCTCCGGCCTTCACCGGCGGCTGATCTTCCAACCGGCGGATGTCGTTCACCGACATCCACCCCCACTGGCGGGCGACCGCGTAGGCGTCGTAGCGGGCTTTCAGGTCACCGCGCAGAAGGCCGTTCACGTTGAACTTCACGAACGCGCCCTTCGGTAGCAGCCACCCGAGGCGCTGCTCGATCCGCTCGATCGGAGCGCCGAGTGTGTAGGTCACGAACCCGATGCCCTGCTGCTCGATCCCGGTGCCCCACGAGGTCGACTTCTCGACGTCGGCGATCATGTGCGGCGGGACGCGGAACAGGCGGGCGATCTCCGACACCTGGAACCGGCGGGTCTCCAGGAACTGGGCGTGCTCCGGGGCGATCGTCATCTGCTTCCACTTCGCCCCGTCGGTCAGCACCCCCGGCCGGTGCGCCTTCCCCGGAGACGAATGATGCGCCTCCCAGTTCTGCTTCAGTCGGGCCACCGCGTCCTCGTTGAGTGACCCGTCGACCTCGATCACACCCCCGGCGTGGGAGCCCTGCCCGAAGAACCGCGCCCCGAACTCCTCGGTTACCAGGCCCAGGCCGATGGCTTGCCGGGCCCGCTCGATCGGGGAAGCACCCTTCAACGCTCCTGGCTGGCGGTGGCCCTTGATGTGGAGCACGCCGGCGCCGTGGGCACGGTCGAACGCCTGGGCGAACACCGCGGAGCCTGATTCCGTGGTCACCTGGAACCGCTTCACCCGATGAGAGTCCCGGAACGGCTCCACCCGGCGAGGGTCCAACACCCCCAACATGATCGGCTCGCCCCTGCCGTCGACCTGAACCTCGAGGTAGGCGTTGCCGTCCAACAGCAGCGACGTGACTACCGACTCGACGAACTCGAAACGTGAGTCCTCGTCGTTCGGTGCGTCCAACCAACCGGGCCGCGGGAGGAACGGGCCCCGCACCCCGCCGTCACGAACGAACGCACCCAACGGGAGCGCCGCTATCGACTCCGAGATCAACGACACACACGCATGGACAGCCACCAGGCGCAACGCCTGGTCTTGACCGACCGGCACGCCTGCGTGGGTCGGGCCGCCCGACACCCACGCACCGCCGGACCCGAACACCTGTTGAAACGAGACCGAGCGGCGACCCATCAGCGACCGCAGGAGACTCACCGGTCACCCCGCTGTGGAGGGTCCAACGCCAGACCGACCAGCACCGAGGCGGCGCCGGCTGTCACCATGCCCAGCCACGGGGCCAGCATGAACGCACCCGCTCCCAGCAGGCACAGCCCGACAACTTCGAGGACCGACGACACAGCTCCACGCATCACTGGGGCCCTCCTTTCACAGGCTGATGAACTGAGGGTCACCCCTCTCCTCGACGTCGTCGTCGTGACTCGACGCGAGAAGGGCGGCGATGGCTGCGGCGATGGCCGCGTCCATGTGCTTGCGGGTGCGGCCCTTCGAGAGCCGCCAGCCGCCGTTCCCGCCGCGGGCCTGGACGGCGGCGGCGTTGCGGATGTGGCGGGCGAAGTCGGGGTCGCCGTCGTGCTCGATGTTGCCTTCGACGATGAGCTGGTAGAGCAGCTGCGAGGCGGGGACCATGCGGGCGTCGGACTGGGGGACCTCTTCCATGGGGAGGCCGAGGTCCTCGAGCGCGCGGGCGGAGCGGTGGAACAGGGCGGGGTCGTACCCGGAGGCCTTGAGTTCCTCGCCGGCCTGGTTGAACCAGTCGGTCAGGTAGTTCTCGACTTCCTCGACGGGGAGCTTCCAGCCGTCGAGCGGTCGGCGGGTGCGGGGATCGAAGGGGCGTTCCCACATGCGGCAGCGGAGTCGGAGCTTGCCGTTTTCGGGGTTCCACTGGGCGGTGACGTGGGCGGTGGAGTCGTGCTTGGTGGATGCGTCGGTCCCGGTCCACGAGGGGAGGTCGGGGTCGATCTTGAACTTCTTGCCGATCGAGAGGCGTTCCCACTGGCCGTGCTCGAGCCAGGACTCCTCGGACTCGGTGATCTGGTTGAGGAAGTACCGGCGGAACACGGCCTCGGTCTTCTTGGTGAGCTGGTCGAGGTAGAAGTCGATGCCGACGGTGACCCCGAACGACGGGTTCGACGCGGCGATGACATCGGGGTTGGTGTGATCTGAGCCCTTGGGCGCCTCGACCCACCAGAAGAAGAACCGCGGGTCTGCGACCTTGCCGGCGGCGACGGCCTGCCCGTACGCGTACTGCTCGCCGCAGATCGTGTCTTCGTCGAAGTGGGCGGTGGTGATCTGCAGCACCATCGGCTGGCGGCGGGTGACGGTGCCGTTCGTGAGGGTGTCCCACACGACCCGGGCGCCGTTGCCTTCCCAGCAGTGCAGCTCGTCGATGATGGCGACGTAGATGTTCTTGCCGTCGAGGGTGGACGAGGTCTTCTTCGCCGCGGCCGCGACCCGCTTGATCTTCGACCCGGGGAGCGACGGGCACTGGATCTCGTCCTCGAAGCGGCCGCCCTCGGTGAGGCGGCGGAGCGTCGGGGACAGCTCGCACATCGTCTTGGCCGCACCGAAGAGGAGGTCGGCCTGCTCGTCGGACCCCGCGGCCACGACCACGAGGGCGGCGGGTTCGGGTTGACCTCCGGGTCCGGACGGGCCGAACGCGAAGTACAGGGCGAGAGCGGCGAGCAGCTCGGTCTTGCCGTTCTTCTTGGCGATCCCGATGAGCGCCCACCGCACGACACGGAGCCCGTCGGCGCCGAGGGTGAACAGGCACATGATGACGAACTTCTGCCAGGGCAGAAGCCGGAACGGCTTGCCGGTCCACCGGTCGTTGGTGTGCACGCAGTGGAACTCGATCCACCGGATGCACTTCGCTCCATCGGTGAGGGTGTTGCCCTGGTCATCGACCGCACCGACGGGCCGGCGGGTCGTGAGGTAGTCCTGCCAGGTCGGGCACTTCTTGCGGGTCTCGGCCCGGGTCGCGGTGCGCTTCCTAGGCTTCGCCGAACCCCTCGAGGAGGTCGTCTTCTTCTCGGCTGGTCGTTTCGATCGCGCCTTCTTGGCCGGCACCGGGCACCTCCTCGGCCATGGCGTTGAGCTGGTGGGCGGTGAGTGCCTCTTGGCCCATCGTGATGCCGAGGTTCGATGCCGACTTCAGGCCGATGCCGAGTTCGGACTCGAGGCTACGGATCTCCTTCTGGAGCCCGGAGAGATACCCGATGAGCGGGTTGGCCACGGGCTGGCCCTGCGAGCCCTGCACCATGCGGGCCTTGGCCACGACCTTCGAGGTGCGGCGCAGCTCGTCGTAGCACCAGGCCAGCCGCTCGAGGACCGGCATGTGCACCGGCGTCATCGACGCTGCCTGCTTCGACTTCCAGAACTCCTCCCACCAGGCCTTGGTCGGGGCGAGCGTGCCGGGAGGTGGTGCGGGGAACTCGGCGGGCGGGGTGGCGTCGACCAGGTGGAGTTCCTGCCGGCGCTGCGGTCGGGTGTCGACCCGGGTGCCGGGCGGCTTGCGCTTGGCGGGCATCAGGCGACCGCCGACCACGTCTTGCGGCGAACGATCCTGCTGACCTGAGGTGCGCTGATACCGGTGACGGCGCAGATGTCGACCTGGCGGAAGCCGGCGCCGTGGAGCGTGCGGACAGTTCGGATGTGAAGCTCGGTGAGAACAGCGGCCCCCGACTCTTCGCCAGCGCACGCGATGTGCAGCCCATGGGCGAAGGCGTGCATCTGGTTCTCGGACGGAGTGACCAGCTCGAGGTTCTTGATCCGGTTGTCAGCCTTGCGGCCGTTCCGGTGGTTGATCTCCATGACCGGGTCGTTGATCGGCCCGTTGACGTGCTCCCAGATGATGCGGTGGGCCATTGGTCGCCGGCCCCGGGGACCGTCGTAGACCGCGACCTGCACGTACCCGTCGGCGTTGCGAGATCCGATGGGCTTGCCGAGCGTGCCGATGATCAGGCCCATGTCCGGGCGGATCGTCCACGCTCCCCGCTCGACCATGGCTGCAGCCAGGTCATACGGACGGCGGTCGAAGGTCGCGGCGGGCGAGCGGCTCACGGTCGAGCCCCCTTCCGGCTGTTACAGGACCTGCACAAAATTGTCTGCACGCGTCGAGAGCCGACGGGGTTGGGTCCGTGCTCGGCGGTCAGGTCCGTGGAGGGGTGCCCGGGTCGCCGCCAGCCGGGACACCAGTCACCGTGAGCGGCCCGCCAGGCTGCGACGGCCTCGGCGGCCACCGACCGGTCGGCGTTGCGGGCCGACTTGCGGCGGCGTCGGCAGGTGTCGCACCTCGAGCCGGAGTTGGTGTAGGTGGCACAGCCGGGGGACCCGGCATCGAGGCAGCGGCGACGGGGCACTGGGCACCCCCTGAGCGAAAAAAACGGGACGAGCGAAAAACGGGCATCGGAACTGCCGAGCCGCCGGGTCTCCAGCAGGGGC
>OFSE01000214.1_pt1 | contig 19538 bp, 16 predicted proteins | sample 1543261 | NCBI WGS metagenome assembly OFSE01 (sample SAMN07774225, study PRJEB24372) | wastewater metagenome | isolation source: Exp Tend VB 50WW | collected 2016-02 | reverse complement strand
TATTTTTATTTTTAAATAGAACATTTCCGCACATCTATTATAGATATTTAAAAAATACAGAGTGCAGTATATTAAATAGAGGGATATAATGTTGTATTAAAACATAACACTAAACGTAGCACTAAAGCGATCACAAACTTTAACCTAGAAACGGCAGTTGACCGCTAAAATTGACTCATAGGATTTAGTTTTAATTATCAATTTTGTGCTCTAAACGTTGACCAAGTTGGCGGCAGCGCTACGAACGTGATTGCCCAACCGCCGTCTCTAGGATTAAAAAAATGATTAATGCATTAATTGCTGGCCGACTGTATGGCAACGCGGAACAACGCATAGGACAAGCTGATTCGCACTATGTCACGTGCAAAGTGCGTGCCACCACTGATGATGGCGACACTTTGATATGCAATGTAATTGCTTTTCAAGATACGGTGCGGCAAGCACTTTTAGCGCTTGCCGATGGTGATAGCGTCGCTTTATCTGGTGCGCTGACGCCCAAAGTGTGGTTCGACAAACAGGGAAATGCAAGACCAGCGATTGATATGGTTGCCCATGCGATTTTAAGTGCACATGCCATTTGACTGACAAAGCGCAAAAGCGTGGCGCGCTGCGATCCACTCTTCGTTGGTTGGTTCCACTGTGACCATCACCTTGCTTTGCTTGTTAGAAATAATCGCCACCTTGCCAATGGCACCTGCATTCAATTCGTCATCAAGTTGTAAGCCTAAAAAGCCTAGGCTTTGGCAGATTCTGCGACGAATTTCGGCATTGTGCTCACCAATGCCGGCAGTAAACACCAACATATCCAAGCCACCGAGCACCGCCACCAACGCGCCGATTTCACGCACGATGCGGCGCACGTAGAGTGCCAGTGCATCCTGGATATCTGGATTACCCTGTTCCTGCTGTAACAGCACATACGGGTCGGATGAAACACCAGACAGCCCTAATAAGCCAGACTCGTGATACAGCATGTGTCCGACTTTTTCTAAGCTGAGTTTTTCCACTTCCATCAAATACAGCACCGCGCCAGGGTCAATCGCACCGGTGCGGGTTCCCATCATCAAGCCATCGAGTGCTGAAAAGCCCATCGTGGTGGCGATACTTTGCAACTCGTGCATCGCGCACAAGCTGGCACCGCTGCCCAAGTGCGCAACGATGACGCGACCTTGCGCTTGCGCTGGGTAACGTTCGCCCAATGCCACGGCCATATACGCATACGACAAACCATGAAAGCCATAGCGCCGCAAACCGCGCGCCCACGCGGCATGCGACAAGGGCAGCATTTTTTCAACACGTGGCAAGGTGTGATGAAATGCAGTGTCAAAACAGGCGACTTGCAATAAACGCGGGTTCGACTCTAGCAAAGCTTCAATCGCTTCCAGCGCAAAAGGTTGATGCAGTGGTGCCAGTGGAATATAAGAACGCAGATCGGCCAGCACCGCCGCATCGACCAATACCGGCGCAGCATATTTGCTCCCACCATGTACCACCCGATGCGCCACTGCTAGCAGATGATCGTGCCCGAGACGCGCCGTCACTTGCTGCCGAATGATGAGCAAGGCGTCATGATTTGGCTGCGCGTCACTCAATGTGATGGGGCGCGCCGCGCTTTCGCTAGTGTCTATGCTGGCATGTGCGCTGCCAATTCCATTCACTTTACCGCTCCAGACTGGCTGCCGTTCTGATTCGGTTTTGTGTGTCTCGAACAAAGCAAATTTGATGCTGGATGAGCCGCAATTCAGAACCAAAATATAAGAAGTCATGGTGGCGTGCTCCGATAATGATGCGCTAGCAACAAAGCCAAGGCGCAAGAGGCAATGCGGGTTTCGTGCGAATCGGCACGGCTAGTCAAAATAATCGGTAGCTTAGCGCCCAACACCACTCCAGCACTAGCCGCCCCCCCCAGATATTCCAATTGCTTGGCCAGCATATTGCCACTTTCCAGATCAGGCACTACCAAAATATCGGCTTGCCCAGCGACTTCGGAGACGATACCTTTAATTCTTGCGGCGGCAATCGATACGGCATTATCGAAGGCGAGCGGGCCATCCAAAATCGCACCGCTGATTTGTCCGCGATCTGCCATTTTGCACAGCACCGCAGCATCTACCGTAGCTGGCATGCTAGGATTCACCGTTTCCACCGCCGCCAGCAGCGCCACCTTGGGTTGCTTGACGCCAATCGCATGTGCCAGCTCAATCGCATTGCGCACGATATCAGCTTTTTCTTCGACATTCGGCGCGATATTGATGGCCGCATCAGTGACGATAAACGGGCGCGGGTAAGCCGGCGTTTGCATCAAATAACAATGACTGATACGCCGCTTAGTGCGCAAGGCGGCACAACCAACAATCGCGCCCATCAATTCGTCGGTATGTAGGCTGCCTTTCATTAACATATCGACTTCGCCTTGCAACGCCAGCTCTACCGCACGCGCGGCGGCGGCATGGCTATGTGGCACATCGTCGATGCGTAATCCACTTAAATCAAGCCCCAGCTCTTGCGCCACCGCGAGTAATTTTTCGCGCGGTGCAATTAACACTGGTATGATCAGACCAGCCGCATAAGCATCCATCGCCGCACGCAAACTAAGTGGATCACATGGATGCACCACCGCGACAGGCAACGCGCCCAGCTTGCGTACATGCGCCAACAGTTGATTCACACCATTGGTGGGTACGCTCAAACTCACCTCCGGCAAGGTAGTGCGGGCGCGCACGATCGATTCGGTGGGGGCGATTACATCCGCTTCGCCGCTAATCACCACCACACCATCTTGATTGGTACAAGTACAGCTTAATTTCAAGCGCTTTTTGACTTCATCGCGCGCGCTTACCACCACGCTTGTGCGCAAGCTATCGCCAATATGCACAGGCGCTAAAAATTTCAGTGTTTGACCCAGATAAATCGTGCCCGGCCCTGGCAACCTCGTACCGAGCACCGCCGAAATTAAAGCTCCACCAAACATGCCATGCGCAATCACGCCGTGAAAGCGGGTGCCATTCGCGTAATCAGGATCAAGATGTTGCGGATTAGCGTCGCCCGATAGTATGGCGAACAATTGGATATCTGCCGCATTTAAAGTGCGTTCGATGTGCGCCTCATCGCCGATGGCGATTTCATCAAAAACCCGATTTCGTATCACATGCAGATCGTCATCCGACGATGAATTATTTGCCTGCGCGGGCACAACTGGTATCGTCATTTTTTGTCCTTTTCATGTTGAAAATTTAGCTTAACTGGCTGATAGTTCTGCGAAAACGACTCAGTGATGCCGCAAATAGCAAGCTACCAATCAGCAAAATCGCCAATAACTGCGGCCACACCACATCAATGCCAGCACCGCGATACAGGATTGCCTGCCCCGCCGCAACAAAATGTGTGGTCGGCGCCGCCAGCATCATATCTTGCACCAGTTGCGGCATACTCTCACGCGGCGTAGCACCGCCCGAAAGAAGTTGCAACGGCAGTAAAACCAGCACCAGCAACATACCAAAGCGTGGCATGGAACCTGCCAAGGTCGCTAAAAATATTCCCATCGAGGTGGTGGCGAATAAATGAAAGACCGTTGCCAGCATAAATAAACCAATTGAATCTCGTATTGGCACATGCAAAGCACCTTGCACCACAAAAATCAAGGCCAGCCATGTCGCCACCGTCACTACCAACGCCATCGACCATACCTTCGCCAGCATAATTTCAGTGGGCGTTACCGGCATCACCAGCAGATGCTCTATGGTGCCATGTTCGCGCTCACGAATTAAGGCCGCGCCTGTCAAAATGATGGATAACATGGTTACATTGTTGATGATTTCAGTCAACGCACCAAACCAAGTTTGCTCCAGATTAGGGTTAAACCGCATGCGCGATGCCAGTTCAACTGGCAAATTGGCTGCCCCTTGATGACGTTGTACAAAATCATTGACTTCAGTGCTGACAATTTGTTGAATAAAAGCGTTGCCATTAAAGGCTTGGCTCATGCGCGTGGCATCAACGTTCAATTGCAGTGCTGGCACTTTCGCTGCCAGCACTTGCTGCTGAAAATTTGGCGGAATATTCAAGACGAAGGTATAGGCACCAGCATCTAATCCGGCATCGGCTTGCGCCGCAGAAATCAATTGTGGCGTTTTGAAATGAGGTGGATAAAAACTGGCAACGATGCGCGCTGACAGAGGCGAGCTGTCTTGATCGATAATGGCAATCGCGGCGTTGTGCAAGGTTTCTGGTTGCGCGGTGGCGGCGACATAAATTGACGCAGAAAACATATACACAATCAGAATCAACATGGTCGGGTCGCGCCACAGACTCCAAAGCTCTTTGATGCCGAGCCGAAAAATCGTCAATAAACTGGCACGCATGCTCAAGTCTCCTGCTTTTTCAGTAAAGCGACCGCGCTACATAAAATCACTGGAATGGCGATCAGCAAAGGCCAGAACGACATGCTCAGTGCAGAAAAATCCAATGCTTTATTAAATACACCACGGCTGATCGTTAAAAAGTGCGATGCTGGATAAATTCTACCGACAAATGCCCCCACCCCTTCCAACGATGAGACGGGATTAAGCAAACCAGCAAACTGCACGCAGGGAATGATGGTGCCGATCATGGTGATAAACAAAGCGGAAATCTGGCTGCGTGTAAAAGTCGAGGCAAACAGACCAAAGCCGGTGGAACACACGATATATAACAGGGCTGCCACACTCAAAGTGACGAAACTGCCTTTGAGCGGCACGCCGAATATCGTGATGGCAAGCAGTGTCATCAACAGATAATTAAACATACCGAGCACAATATAAGGTAGCTGCTTACCCAATAAAAACTCGGCACGGGTCACCGGCGTGACATACAAATTGATAATCGACCCTAATTCTTTTTCACGCACCACCGATAGCGCCGTCAACATCGCCGGAATCATCATCAATAACAGCGGTATCACCGCTGGAATCATGGCAGGCAAGCTTTTGACATCCGGGTTGTAGCGATAACGGGTCTCAATCGTACTCGCTGCACTCAAATGCACACCCAAGCGATGCACTGCCGTATCAACCAACCATAATTGATGAATCGCCTGCACGTAACCACGCACTGTCTCTGCCCGCACTGGCATTGCACCATCGACCCAAGCACCAATTTGCACTGGCACACCCCGTTCGATATCACGACCAAAACCATGCGGGATTTCAATTGCCAACGATATTTCACCGTTACGCATGCGCCGATCTAGATCCTGATAATCGATAATCGGCGGCTTCTCTATAAAATAACGTGAGCCGGACATCTGCAAGGCGTAATCCTGGCTTAAGCCAGTTTGATCGCGATCTAGCACTGCATACGATAAATTCTCCACGTCTAAACTAATACCATAGCCGATGATGAACATCAAAATGGCGGTTCCCAATAAGGCTAAAGTCGCACGTACCGGGTCACGCAATAACTCCAAGCTTTCTCTTCTGGTATAACTCATGGCGCGCCCTAGGCTGCGCCGAATTTTTTGCCGAACGCCAGAAAAATCGGCTTTGGGCTGGTTTAAATTGGGCACTGAAGTTGGCACAATCTGCTGCCGTGGCTTTGTTTTTAGCGAATGCGTTTGATCAGATGTGTGGCCAGATGCCTGTTCCAGATACGAGATAAAAGCGTGTTCCAAGCTAGGGCCGCGCTCTTTGATCAAATTGGCTGGACTATCTGTTACCAGCACCCGCCCGGCATGCATCAAAGAAATGCGATCGCAGCGCTCGGCTTCATTCATGAAATGGGTGGAGATGAAAATCGTCACATGGTCTTGCCGTGCCAGATCAATCATCAATTGCCAAAACATATCGCGTGCGATGGGGTCTACTCCAGATGTGGGTTCATCTAATATCAGCATTTCTGGCTGGTGCACCATTGCCACAGCGAGCGACAGACGCTGGCGTATGCCAAGCGGTAATTTTTCTGGAAGACTATCCAGCTCTTCACTCAAACCAAAGCGCTGCGCCAATTCACTTACCCGCTGCTCAATGGTATTTTCTGCTACCTGAAACAAACGTGCGTGTAAGACCAGATTCTGTTTGACTGTTAACTCGCCATACAGTGAAAAAGCTTGTGACATATAACCAACTCGCCGCCGGGTCGCAATGTCTTTGCTATTGACCGGCTGACCGAACAACCACGCTTCACCTGCGCTGGCAGGCAGCAAACCAGTCAACATTTTCATGGTGGTGGATTTACCGCATCCGTTAGAACCCAAAAAACCAAAAATTTCACCACGCCGAATCCGAAAATCAACATGATCCACTGCGACAAAATCGCCAAAGCGCATGGTCAACCCACGCGCTTCAATCGCAATATCGTCCTGTGCTTTGATCGTCAATGGTGGTACCACCACCGCTTGATGCATGCTTCGCTTTTCTTCTGGTAATAATGCGATGAAAGCTTCTTCCAAAGTAGCGGTGCCGCTGCGTTGATGTAGTTGTTGTGGCGTGCCAGTGGCCAACAGCCGCCCGGCATCCATTGCCACTAGCCAGTCAAAACGGTCGGCCTCTTCCATATAAGCGGTCGCCACAATCACGCTCATACCAACGCGCTCTTGCCGGATACGCGCAATCAAATCCCAAAACTGGGCGCGTGATAAGGGATCGACCCCGGTGGTCGGTTCATCCAAAATCAGTAGATCAGGATCATGAATTAGGGCGCAACATAAACCCAGTTTTTGTTTCATGCCACCCGACAGTTTTCCGGCAGGGCGCTCTAAAAATGCGGATAAACCGGTACTTGCGGTCAACTCGTCAATCCGCCGCCGACGTTCATGCGCGCCATGACCAAACAAGCGACCAAAGAATTGCAAATTCTCTTCGACCGATAGAGTGGGATACAGATTTTTACCCAAGCCCTGCGGCATATAGGCAATACGTGGACAAACCTGATCGCGGTGATTTTTCAATCGCATATCACCACCCAGCAATTCAAGCTGCCCTTCTTGTAAAGCACGTGCACCAGCCATCAGCGATAACAGACTTGATTTGCCCACACCATCAGGACCAATTAAGCCGATCATTTGCGCTGCAGGCAAATCGAGGGCAATATTATCCAGCGCAAGTACTTGCCCATAACGCAGTGAAACACCGGTGAATCTGGCCACCGATTTGCGTTCCGCCGCAGGCAATGCCGCGCTTTCGCTCACTGCGGCACCTTCACTGCCAAGTTTGCTGGCCATTCTGCCTTCTGATCAATTTTTAACCATGCCACACCGGGCAAACCAGTTTTCACCAGCTTTAAATTTTTTTGCAACAAGGCACGATCAATCTGTGCTTTAACGCGAAACATCAATTTTTGCCGCTCACTCGCGGTTTCTACCGTCTTCGGTGTAAATTGCGCAGTGCTGGCGACAAATGAAATTGTCGCTGGAATCACTAGCTGTGGTGCCGCATCCAGCACGATGCGCACCTCGCCGCCCAGAGCAAGTTTGCCAGCGCTGGTTTCAGGTACAAAAAAGGTCATGTACACATCGCTAAGATCAACCAGATTGAGTATCTTACCGCCGCCACCGACGACTTCACCCGCTTGCGCAATACGATATTGCACCCGACCACTGCGTGGTGCGACCAAGGCACTGTCCTGAATATCAACCTGCACGCGCGCCACCGTCGCTTGCGCCGCAGCGACTGCAGAACGCGCACCGGTGACTTGAGTACGTGCGGCTTCGACCCCCGCTTGCGCGGCTGCCACTTGCGCCCGCGCTGCACCTAACACGGCTTGCATACTACGCACTCTAGCGCGATCGTCATCAACCTCCTGTGCCGAAGCAGCACCTTCGCTGACCAGTGTTTCTGAACGTTGCAGACGACGTTGCGCCGCATCTAATTCGCTTTCGCGCTGCGTTACCTGTGCCAATACAGACTGATAATCGCTCTGACGCGCGACCACTTGCGCTTCAGCGCTAGCAACCGCCGATAAGGCTTGCTGCTTGCGTGCTTCGGCCTCATCCCTCTGCGCTTCCAAGGTTTGTACCTGCATGTGCGCTAGCACCTGCCCGGCTGTCACAAAATCACCTTCGTCTACCTGAATATCTTGTATGCGCCCTGGTAACTTCGTCGCGACATCAATTTCCGTGGCTTCTATGCGGCCATTGCCGCTAATCAAACCGGTGTCGATGCCGCTCGCATGCAAACGCATCCAAGTGAAACCGCCGCCAATCAATGCTAGCGCCAACACAACAACGACCACCGGCCACTTTCTTTTATTGTTTGTGGTGTGCGCGACTGACGGCGAAGAGGATGACGAAGAGGATGACGACGAAGATAGAGATGAATTAGACATGGCATTACCTAGTTGATTCAGTTTGATAAGATGGCGCAGCTTGCTTGGTGCCAGTCGCAATACTTGGCTCTAGCGGTGCATCAGAAAAATTGCTGATAGCACCGCCAAGCGCGGCATATAACCCTACGCCGTTAGATTGCAATGCTCGCCGAATCTGTACTAACTGCTGCTCGGCACTGAGCAAATCTCTTTGCGCATCGAGTACATCCAGAAATGCGCTAGCGCCATTGTCATAACGTAACTGCGATAAACGTGCGCGCTCTTTTTGTGCAGCTAGTGTGGTTTCGGCGATGCCCAACTGCTGAGTCAACCAATAACGTGCTGACAAAGCGTCAGATACCTCACGGAATGTGCTTTGCACCGTCTTCTCATAATTGGCTACCGCACTATCGCGCCTTACTTGCGCCAGACTGAGATTATTTTGCAGTCGGCCGCCTTCAAAAATAGGCAAAGTAATGCTCGATGAAAACACCCAAGCCTTGCTACCACCTGCAAACAACCCATCCAACTCGGCGCTGGCGGTACCCAATGAGCCAGTTAAAGCAATACGTGGAAAAAAAGCAGCACGTGCCGCGCCGATATTGGCGTTGGCAGCTTTCAAGCGATGTTCGGCAGCGATGATATTCGGGTGACGTATCAATAAATCAGACGGCAAGCCTGCATTTAACGCGGGCAAACTAGCAGTGTCGCTTTGCATTATTTTTGCGCTGGCACCATCGATCTCACTACCCAGCAAGAGCGTAAGCGCATGCAAGCTGGCATCACGCCCCTGAGTCAACTGTGCGCTCAGTGCTTGCGCCTGATTTAACAACGTTTCGATTTGAATCAGGTTGAAGCGTGAAGTGGAACCAACCGCTACCCTTCTTGAAAAAATGCGATAACTCTCGGCACGGCTGTCGAGCGTGCGTTGCGCCAGCACAATTCTTTCATTCAATTCAGCCAAGGTAAAATAAGCGTCAGCCACCTGCGCTACTAATGCCAGCGATACCGCACGGCGCGCTTCATCGCTGGCCAGATAAGTTTCCAGCGCCGCTTGATTCAAATCGTGCAAACGCCCCCAGAAGTCAATTTCCCACTCATTCACGCCCAGCCCAACTTGATATTGACTACCGACCAACGGCCGGCGTGTCAGGTTCAAATCGGCTGGTACCCGAGTGCGATCAAAGCCCGCTTGTGCGCCCAGATTGGGCAACTGCTCAGCGCGTTGAATGCCATACGCCGCACGCGCCTCGGCCACCCGCGCCAAGGCCAAACGCAAATCGCGGTTTTGATCTAATGCCTGATGAATCAGGCGCTGCAACTGAGGGTCACGGAAGTAAACCTGCCATTCCGGTAAGGCGGATGAGGAATCTGCGTCAGCCGACTTCTGCTCTGCTGTTGCCGGGTATTGTGTAGCCACGGGCAAGGTCGGTGGCGTATAGTGCGGTGCTAGTGAACTGCATGCGGTTAGCATGACTAGAGCGCTCAATGTCACTTGAACTAAGCGCAAACGTGGTACCGGCTTGGCAATCAATAAAAATTTCATGGCAGGTATTCAACCTAAAATATGGTAGCCAGCATCGACGAATAGCGTGTCGCCGGTAATCGAACGGGCTGCATCGCTCACCAGAAAAGTACACAATGCGCCGACATCATCAATATCCACCAAACGACGCATCGGCGCGCGCTTCACTGCGTTGTTCAACAATTCATCAAAACCCGTAATACCAGATGCCGCACGAGTGGCGAGCGGACCCGGCGATACCGCATTGACTCGTATGCCTTGCGGCCCCAATTCGGTCGCCAGATAGCGCACACTCGATTCCAGTGCTGCTTTTACTGGCCCCATTAATCCATAATTGGCGACCACTTCATCCGCGCCCAGATAACTCATGGTCAGTAAACTACCGCCCTGCTGCATCAATGGTTCGGCCAAGCGTGCGACCCGCATCAATGAGTGACATGAAATATCCATTGCACGTGCAAAACCTTCGCGCGAGCTATCAAGCAAGCGCCCTTGCAAATCAGCCTTGGGGGCAAATGCAATCGAATGCAGCACAAAATCCAATTGCCCCCATTGTTTGGTCATTACATCAAACACGGTTTCTAGCTGCCCCGCCTGCTCAACATCTAATGCCATTTGAATGCTGGCCTCTAGCTGCTGCGCCAATGGCTCTACATAGGCTTTTGCCTTTTCGTTTAACCATGTCACTGCCAGCTCGGCACCCGCTGCGTGAAATGCACGTGCACAGCCCCAAGCAATGCTGTGTTGGTTTGCAATGCCGATCACTAAACCCTTTTTTCCTGTCAGCGAACCTGTCATTTTATTTCTCCAACACGTAACTGCCGGGCGCATCCGCCAATACCGGATAGGCTTGATCACCCAATTGCGGTGGCTTTACTTTTGCGCCTGAACGCGCCTGTAACCATTGCTGCCAAGCTGGCCACCATGAACCTTCTACATCAGGCGCTTTACCCAGCCATTCATCTGGTGATATATAAGCAGCACCGGCTGCTGAAGTCATGATCTGATAATGGCGATGTGGGTGACCAGGTGGACTAACGATACCGGCATTATGGCCACCACTGGTCAGTACAAAGGTAATCTCGGCGGAATTCAAATAATGTAATTTGTAGACCGAACGCCAAGGCGCAACGTGATCAGTGACCGTGCCGACCATAAATGTGGGTGTCGTAATATCACCCAAAGAAACAAATTTCCCCGCCACTGAATAACGGCCATTGCTCAAATCATTATTCAGGAACAAACGTCGTAAATATTGTGAATGCATGCGCGCTGGCATTCTGGTGGCATCAGCGTTCCAAGCCATCAAGTCATTCATATTGCTGCGTACACCCATCAAATACTGATTCACCAATTGCGACCACAGCAAATCATACGAGCGCAACATTTGAAATGCACCCGCCATTTGCGCAGCCGTCAGGCTACCTGCTTCCGCCATTTGTGCTTCGAGTAAACTGACCTGGCTTTCATCAATAAATAAACTTAACTCACCCGGTTCATCAAAATCAGTTTGCGCTGCCAATAAAGTCAGCGTCGCCAAACGATGATCATCGTCCCGCGCCATCGCAGCGGCGGCAATCGACAACAAGGTACCGCCAAGACAGTAGCCGACTGCATGCACCTGACGCTTTGGCACGATGCTGCAGATTGCGTCCAATGCTGCATAAAAGCCCGACTGCAGATAATCATCCATGCTTAAATTACGTTCTTCAACGCCGGGGTTTTTCCAGGAAATACAAAATACAGTATGGCCTTGATCAACCAGATATTTGATCAATGAATTTTGTGGTGATAGATCCAAAATGTAATATTTCATGATCCATGCCGGCACAATCAAAATCGGTTCAGCGAAAACAGTTTTGGTGCTGGGTGCATATTGCACCAGCTCCATTACCTGATTTTTCAGAATCACTTTACCCGGCGTAATCGCCAAATTTCTTCCAACCTGAAAATTTTCGGTACCCGCAATAGGCGCGTTGCGTAATTGACGTTGCAAATCTTCACTACCATTCATCAAGCCGCGCAAAAGATTGGCACCATGCTGCTCTCTGGTTTTTTGCAGCACAGTCGGGTTGGTTAAAAATTGATTACCCGGTGAAAACATATCGAGAAACTGCCGCACCGCAAAGCCGATTACATCTTCATGGTGTTTCTCAACACCCCAAACCCCATGTGTGGCAGCACACCACCACTGCTCTTGCAATAAAAATGACTGATGCAATAAATTAAATGGCCACTCTTGCCACTCTGGTGCTGCAAAACGTCGATCTTTGACTGGTGGCTCGACGGTTTCCTGCTTCAGACCCGCTGGTCCGAGTGCTGCCATATAAAGACTTAGCTGCTGCGCCTGTTTGATCGCAAGCCCCAATAACTCCAAACGTTTTCCAGGGGAAACTGCCAAATGCGTCGCCCAGTCGGTCGCGGCCAATAGACCAGATGCGATAGATAAAGAAGAAGTCATGCGCGCCAAGCCAGCATGGATTTGCTGATCCAAATTTTCAGTCGCTGTCAGCGTTGTTGTGGCTGTCGCTGGTGTTGATTGAATTGGTAACATGATTCGTCTAAGCCTTTGTAGATGACACGTCATGAATGACCGCAACGCGTGGTTGGGAATATTGTCTGGAATGATTTTAAGCAGCTTTGTAATCAAACCGCTTGATCTGCATCAATATAACGACCAGCCAGTCGGTATTTAATTCAGCTTAAACCAACATGTCATTGCATTGTCATGTTGCGCGTGCCATTGAGCACACAGACTTGCGTGAAAAAATACAATTCATCAGCTACTTACGCGCATGTTTGGCATGTTTGGCATGTTTAGTATGTTTGTTAGCAAGCTTCCGACAATTTGCTCTTATTAAAAAACACATCCCTTTAGCAAATCACAAAACAACATGAACGCCTTACCTCAAAAAGAAATTTGTGCGGCAACCCATCGACGCTTGCCACCCGCCACCAGAATCCAGCAAATACTGGATGCAGCACAAATTGAATTTTTAGAACGTGGATTTTTCAACGTCACGATTGATGACATCGCCACCCGCAGCGGTATGTCGAAAGGCGGCTTGTATGCACACTTTAAAAGCAAGGACGCTTTGTTCGAAGCCTTGTTGGCACGCTCACTGACCCCACCAGATTTACTGGACATGCCAAATTTGTCGGAAACCGTGACAGCGACCCAGCTAGCAGAATGGCTAGTCAATCGCCTGTATCAATTCATGGGCAATCCACAGGCTATTGCCACCTTCCGCTTGGTCATCGCAGAGAGCGAGCGTGCCGCTCATTTGCTCGAATCCTGGCAGCGCACGGTATTACAACCGCACATGACGTCTTTAGGTGAAATGCTTGGTAAAAGTACGCTACTGTCTGGCCGGGATGACAGCATCATCGTGCGCGAGCCATGGCTGGTGCTTTCACCAATTGTGCACATGATGGTTGCGCAAATGGTGTTTGGAAAGATACAGCTCAAATCCATCGATGAATACCGCGCTGCGCACATTGCCTTGCTCAGCGAATTGCTAGGTGCATAAAGTACCACACTGCTCACGTGACTGGATGAATTGACTCTGTCCCATAGAGTCAGAACCTGCCATCGTTGGGCATTCGGCGCGAGACGTGTTAACATGCGCGACTTACTATCGAGCGGCAATATCTTTCCAATCAGCCAAGATATTGCGCTGAGTTTTATTATTTCGCTTTTCAGGAATTTCGCTATGTTCAACACCGAAGAACAAACTCGTACCCCCGATTATGATGGCCTTGAGCGCCAGCTAGCCAGCCTGTTTGAAGGTGAGCGTAACTTTATTGCGAATGCCGCGCAATTTTCTGCTTTCATTTTTCAGAGCCTGAGCGCACTCAACTGGGTTGGTTTTTATATCGCACACGGCGAAGAGCTGGTGCTGGGTCCTTTTCAAGGTAAAGTTGCCTGCGTGCGGATTCCTTTTGGGCGCGGTGTTTGCGGTACGACAGCACAACAACGCACCACGATCGTGGTCGATGACGTACATCAGTTCCCCGGTCATATCGCTTGCGATTCGGCATCCAACTCTGAGATTGTGATACCTGTCATTGTTGATGGTCAGTTACGTGGCGTGTTTGACGTTGATAGCCCGGAGACCCATCGTTTCAGCGCAAGCGACAAAATGGGCTTAGAAAAATTAGTAGCGCGCTTTATCGCTTCGACCGATTTTTAACATCAACTTTCGAGTTATCAAACCCCACAAAAAATTGAGGTATCACACCTTCCTACTTACTATTTTTCAGCGATAGGATCACTTCTATGCAACAAGAAACCGTCACGCTCGTACAATCCTCATGGAGTAAGGTATTACCAATTGCGCCGCAAGCGGCGGCTTTGTTTTACCAAAACCTGTTTGCTGCCGACCCAAGTTTGCAAGCCTTATTTAAAGGCAATATGGAAGAGCAAGGCAAAAAGCTAATGCAAATGATCGGCGCAGCGGTGGGCAAACTCAATGATTTACCTACCTTGGTACCGATTTTGCAAAATTTAGGGCAACGCCATGCCGGATACGGCGTGCAAGATGCACATTATCAAACCGTAGGTGGTGCACTGTTAAAGACGCTGGAGCAAGGTTTGGGCGGCGACTTCACCACTGAGGTACGAGCCGCCTGGACCGAGGTGTATGGCATTATCGCCGCAACCATGATTGCCGCTTCAAAATAACCCGCTACACAAAAGCATCGCGGCCACACAACTTGATGTGGACGCGATGCTTACCCTCACTTCCAGATCATCGCAAAATCGCTACTTTCAGCAAGCTTGCGACATAGTTCGTTACAAGCCATACACATGATTCGCGATTACCTGCACTAAAGCCAATTTATCAAACAATATTCTTTGATCCATTGGTGTTGCACACTGATATTTTGCTAGAATGCAAGGCGCATATTGATGGCTTTACCCTTACAGATTATAGATGTTACCCAGTTCGCCCATTGCACTCTTATTCCCAAAGGCACACGTATGAAGATTTCGCGGCATTCACCATTGCTGTTTACATCCACGCTGCTTGCGCTCATTAGCGCGCACAGCGCACTGGCAGCACCCGCCAGCAGTGACAGCAAAGACCCCAACGCCGAGAAAATCGCTTACTCACTAACCATCGATAACGATGTGTATTTTCAAACAGACCGTTATTACACCGATGGCTTCCAATTTGAATGGAAGCGCAGCGGTGGCACTTTAAAGGGGACTGAATACGACGTGCTGTCTGCGCTTTGCCATAATCTCGAATGTGACGCGAACAATTATGTGCAAACCAAATCCCGTATCGGTCAGGCTACCTATACACCATCGAATATCACCATCTCAGCCAACCAGCCGCTCGATCATCCGTGGGCTGGTTATCTTTATTACGAACGCTCTTACGATTTCCTGTCGAAAGATGGTTTGCAACAAACCACTTTACTGGGGCAAGTCGGTATCCTCGGCCATTACTCTTTTGCCGATGAAGTACAAAAAGGCGCGCACAAAGTATTTGGCTCTGAGCCGCCACGCGGCTGGAGCAACCAAATTGGCAATTCAGTCGGTTTGCTGGCGGGGATAGAACGAAGATACGCATTCGGCGATGTCAGCGAATCAGCCGGCACCCATCTGCGCACCGCTGGCTACTGGAATTTAACGGCGGGTAACGTCAACACTAGCGCGGGCGTTGGCTTTAATTTCGCACTAGGTAAAAATCTGCCGATTATTGCGTCCAATGATCCGATTCATAAATCTTCGCTGGATAACGTCGGTGCAGCTTGTCTGGTCGAATGGTTGCAGTGCAGTTTGTTTGGCGGTGCAGAGGCGCGTCTGATAGCGTTTAACGTCTTTTTAGACGGCAATCTTGGCCGCAATGAAACCGATATTTCCAAAAAACCCGTAGTAGTTGATTTAACACTCGGTGGACGCCTGATTTTCAGCGGCACTCGCAGCGCCAGTAGCGGCCCGTTTTATTTGCAATTTAAAGTCACACATCGCACACAAGAATTCAAATCACCTTTACCGGTTCATGCACAAAGTTTCGGCAGCCTGACCTTTGGTGTTGATTTCTAAGCGCAATACTTTCTAAACTGGATATTTTTAAACGCGATAATTGGCTCCGGCAATACGTGAAACCGAAGGCCTGATTTGCATCTCAGGCGCTTCAAAAGAACTGGCCAGCTTTAAATTAAACTTGTTCGCCACGGCTCCTGTGTCTTCGTGAATATTGAAAACCGCCACCGCTGCCGCTAATTTCTGCGCCTGAGCATGCAGACTTTCAGCAGCGGCGGTGGCTTCTTCGACCAAGGCTGCATTCTGTTGGGTGATTTCATCCAAGCTAACAATGCTCGCATTCACCTGTTCAATATCAGCTTGCTGCTCCTGACTGGCATCTGAAACGGCATGCATGTTCATATCAACCGCACTAATCGCATCCAGAATTTTTTGCATGGTGTCACCCGCCACATGCACTTGCTGATTACCTGCTGCCACCTGCTGTACCGACGTGGTAATCAGCACTTTGATTTCCTGCGCGGCACTGGCGGAGCGTTGCGCCAAATTGCGCACTTCACTGGCAACCACGGCAAAACCACGTCCTTGCTCACCGGCGCGTGCCGCTTCCACCGCCGCATTCAAAGCCAGAATATTGGTTTGAAAAGCGATACTGTCAATGACACCAATAATGTCGGCAATTTTTTTGGACGATTGCTGGATCGCCTCCATCATCGCAATCATTTGCGACACAGCACTGCCACCACTGGTTGCCATCTTGCTTGCTAACGCCATATTCTGATTACCCTGCAACGCACTCTGTGCATTTCGTTTCACATTGTCGGTAAAGCCCGCCATCGAACTGGCGGTCGTGCTCAGGGCATTTGATTGTTGCTCGGTGCGGCGCCACAAATCTGCATTGCCATGAAAAATTTCCTGTGCTGCGGTATCGATCGATTCTGTGCCTTGCCGAATGTCGCTGACCAAGCGAACCAGCACCGTGCGCATGCCATCAAACGCATTGGTGAGTTGGGCAATTTCGTCTTTGCCATCCGAATGAATCGCCTCAATCAGATGACCACCCGCGACATTCTTTACCGCTGCTCTCAAATGATGGATTTCACTGGAAAAGGAAAGATAAAAACCCGCTAAAAGATAACTGGCCACGCCTAGACATATCGCAATGCCGATCAACGCCAGATTACGCTGCACAGTTTCTTTATCGATTCTCGCCTGCAATGCCTGATCCAATAAAGACGAGGTGGCTTTAGCAAATGCAAACCAGCTATCAGCGCTAGCCAATCCAGCGGCCAGATATTCTGTGCCAGAAGTCTGATCGACCGAGGTGAGAATTTCGTTTTTGGTTCTCACTAAAAAATTTTTATTAATGACAAAAACATTTTTTTGCTGATCCAGATGTGCTTTTAAATTGGGATTTTCACGATACATGGCGTCCAACTGCGCAGGTACGCGCTCGATATTTTTTGCGGCTAACAATGTCAATGCGTTGATCAATACATCTTCATTCGGCTGCAGCAAGCCGGTATCAATGTACGGCGCACCACGAGCTGCAATATCGGTAATCTGTTCTGCAATTTCCGGCAAACTTTTGCTGAATAAGCCAATCAAGTAGTAAGTTTCTACTTTCGGATCCAGTGTCAGATTGGTGCGATCTGCAACCTGTGCGCCCAATGCAAACATTTGCTCAATCAATTGGGTATAGGTAGCATAACTTTCCGGACTTTTAATCTCAGCACCAGTGCGCGCCACGTTTCCCCACACTTGTTTTATGTTTGCCATTTGCTGAAGAGGGCTGTTGCTCGTGCTGTCAGCAAGCTGGCCTAGACCTTGCTCAAGGGAAGACAGTTGGGTAGCAATCTGCATTTGCACCTTCGTCGCCGCATCCTTCGCTGCGGCGTTACCGGCCAAAGCTAAATGCTGTAGGGCACGTGCTTGCTGGGTGACTTGCAGCAGTTTGTGTACGTCACCAAGTAACTGCACGCCGATTTGCTCCTGCTTGGAAAACGCGATCGATTTATTCAGTTCTTTAACCAAAAGACCCGTCACCAGTATCGCTGGAATCACGAACAAAAAACTGACCAGAATAAATTTCGGTAACAGATACAAACGGCGCATCAGTACGATGGCGGGTTGAAAGAAAATAGACATGATGGCTCCAACGCAAAATCACAATGAGACTAGTCTTGTATCAACAAGACGATCCCATTCTTAGTGTAACCAGTATGGCAAAGCAAAATGACGGCAGAATGAAAACACAAAAATTTCATCATTATTCCATCCGATGAAACAATAAATTACATCTGATGGCTATTCATTATTACTGGCAAGCCCTATACCATGAAGTTCTGTTCACTTTGCGTGGGGCTGAGTGAACAGACCCCGAGCTAATTGATTCACCCGTAGCAAGTGAATCAATTAGCTCACCTGATTAACTTTTAAAGAGGAAATTCAATATGAGTAGCATTTCTACATTCGTAGGCAAAGTAAAGTTGTTGTTATTGTCTAGCGTTGCCGCATTATCGATTGCCGCTGTTCCTGGCGTGAGCATGGCCGACACAGTAGCCAACAGCGTTATCGGCGCAGCAGGCTATGATCTGACGACTTTCTTCAGCAGTGAAAAGCCATCCAAAGGGACTGGTCATCACGTCGCAACAGTAGATGGCGTCGATTACTTGTTCACTAGCGATGCCAACAAAAAAGCTTTTGAAGCCAATCCACAGAAATACTTGCCAGCATTCGGCGGCTACTGCGCCTACGGCGCGTCCATCGGCAAAAAATTTGTCGCTGATCCAGACGTGTATGACATCGTTGATGGTAAGTTGTACTTTAACCTAGACACAAAAATCCGTGGCATCTGGTCAAAAGATATTGCTGGCAATATCCACAAAGCAGAAGACAACTGGAAAACTATCGCGAAGAAAAAACCTTCGGAACTGTAATAGTGAAATCTGAACGCAGCGAAAACGCGATTCGATAAAAGAAAAGGTGGGACAGTAATCTGTCCCACCTTTTTTATTACCTGTTTAATCTCGTTTAATTTTGATTGAGCGCTGACTAACAGCCACTGGTAGTGACTGTCAATGTCGGCGCATCGGTGGCTGACGCAGGTTCAGTGTACACAACCGCACAAGTTGCTGCGTTCGATGCGCTCACTGGTGACACCGTCAAGGTCGTGCCTGCTGCGGTAATTGTATAATCACCCGCACTCAAACCAGCAGCGGCAGCAAACCCAGCATCTGCGCGTGGATAACCGGATGCAGGGTTGGTCTGATAGGTAATCGTCACACCTTCAAACACCACGCTGGTGGGCGGCGGCGAAGTTACTAAATACTTGGAATGTGCCAAGGCAGAAGCCGCTGCTAATGCCCCTTTTGCACCGTTCACGCTAGCAATACGCGCATCACTTCCGAGATTGGCAAAACGCGGCAAGGCCAAAGCGCCCAAAATACCTAAAATCACAATCACCACCACCAACTCAATCAGCGTAAATCCTGCCTGCTTTTTCAAATGCTTCATGTCTCTCTCCCTAATCTAACCAATCCTATGCGATCCAACGCAAGCCAATGCCAATAAATCTGCCTCAGAGTAACAAATTCATCTGATAAAAGAAACAGAAATGACTTTATCATGCTAAGCCACTATCAAAAACAACATCACTGGTGGCACCAAAATACGTGTTTGACGAGGATTTTTTACTACATTAATTTGTCAAAGAAATAGATACTGGCCATTTTTTAT
>OFSE01000213.1_pt1 | contig 19556 bp, 25 predicted proteins | sample 1543261 | NCBI WGS metagenome assembly OFSE01 (sample SAMN07774225, study PRJEB24372) | wastewater metagenome | isolation source: Exp Tend VB 50WW | collected 2016-02 | reverse complement strand
TAGATACGCACAGTTGTAGATTGACAGATTTTGCCGACGTGCCGCAGGCCCAGCCATCGCCAGAAGACGCATTGACGGAAGCGCCTGCATAGTCAAAATCATCTCGCGCCCTTCGCTGCAAAGCCAGCCAGTCATCGGCGGCGCGAGTTCACACAGGTATTCGACAGCACGGTCTACCGTCTCAGGCCAAGTCTCGCGCCGGCCTTTTTCGTAGTCGAAGCGGCTTGTCTTATCGAAGAACTGAAACTGTTGTAGCGGTGAAGGGAAATATTTGGCAGCCTCAGCAAACACCGAGGCCAACGAGGGCGCATGCGACATCTTAATAACTCCGTTGATGGGACACGCAGCCTAGCCTACTACGCGCAAGAAAGCAAGGTCAAAGCGCAGACGATGAGCGCAGCTTCGCTCATTCCTGCCCCGTGTAGCCGGCGGCTGAGGCGAGACGACGCCACTCCCAGATGAAGTCGACAGGCTCGATAAAGCGCACCCCGATGTGCTCCGCCAATGGCTCCTCGCCGCACGTCCACTCCGCTGGCGAGGGCTCCATCAGGTCGCGCTTTTCGGTCGCCAACAGAATCAGGTCTGCGCGCTTGACGATCGCCGGAATCTCTACGGGCAAACCGTAACGCTTCATATACGCTTCGTGCGCCTTGCGCTTTAAGTCGCGCAGGTCGAGTAACAGCTTGAGAAGCGGCGACGGCGGATCGAAGCCTAGTAGCGCCTCGTCGCCCTCATGGTTAAGCGCGTAGAACTGTTCAAGCGGCGTGCCTCCGAGCATCGCCACGCACTCAGCAACGCGAATCGAGTGCTCCGCGACGGAGTAGAAAACGCGCGTGCGGCCACCGAAACGGCAGATGCGACTGAGGACCGTTGCAGTCTCGCGCAAGCTGATCGCGTCGCTGTTGAACTCAGGAACGCGAAGCTGCTTGCCCTCGAAGGTTTGAAGCCAGATAGGGGCGGGCTCGCCGCTCGGAAACGGCGACAGCGGCTCACAGACGGTACAGGGTTTCTGGTCGGTGTGAACGTGGGGAAGGTTGAGCTGGCGGCTCATTGAAATGCCTTTCAGCGGCAAAGCGCCGTCGGTGAGTAAGCGAAAGCGTACGAAAGTAAGGCGGGATTCGGCCACTCGACACCCAGAGGGCGAGGGCGAAGCAGCCGCGCACGGCGGCACGCTGCACAGTGCGGTATACGACGTGGTGTACCGCGACAGCGGCTTGTCGTAGGTCAAAGCAGGCGGCGCAGATGACGAAGAGGGCAAGCCCAACGGCGGCGAGCGAGACCTTTTCGCCGCGTGCTGCACCCGCCCCCAGGGCGCACAGAAGACTCGTCGCGCGGTAGGCGGGGAATACGACACCCTGTCGCGTGCGATGCAGGATGATGCGCGTTCCCAGCAAACCGGCGCACAGGGAGGCGAGCCCCAGCACCCACAGCCGCCAATCAGTCATCGGCGCGGACGGTTGAAAGTGTGAGAAGCCCGAAGAGAGGGCCAGGGTGAGGAGGACGACGAGGACTTGCTTCGCCGCGATGAAGCCTGTCTTTTCACTGTGCGCCCCACCCTTGGCCATCTTGACCGCGTGCAGGTTCAAGGCGTGCCCCGCGGTGTACAGCGTGGCGAGGCAGAGCGGTAACAGCATCACGCGCAGGGGCTTTCCAAGGCTCGCTAGCACGACTGCAAGAATCGTCAGGCCCGCCAGCCCCCAGCGTTGCCAAAGCGGTCTCTTGTCGGTTTTATCGGGCAACAAAAGGCAGCCCGCCTTTCCCGCGATGACCGTGAGCAGACTCGACGGCATGAGTAGCGCCAGCGTCTCGGACGTGAGAATCGTCACACTCGCAACCGCTGACAGGCTCTCTTTCTTCGTCGGTGGCCAAAGCCGCTGCGGACGAAACACAACGCAACCGATAGCGAACCAGACGCCGCAGGCGACGGCGTAGACCTGATAGGCGCCAAGAGGGTGCGCGCTTCGGCCCAGATGGCCGCACAGCGCCGAGTAGCAAAAGGAGGCAAAAGCGTAGCACACCAGAAGCACAGCAAGGTGGGGCTCTCGCATCGCAGACACCCTAGCACACCGTGCCGCGAAAAGCTACTTGACAGAGTGTATCGTTTGTATAAACTTCTGCTATGTTTTCCTCCGTCTCAGTTACGCACTATCTCACTGCGCCGAAAGTGCGCTCGGTGCTTTCGGGCGTGTGCTTTGATGACTACGCGCTGGCGGTCGATGACTTCGATACATCGGACAAGTCCGACACGCCGATCATCGAGATCGACCCGCAGGGGCTTGTGCCGACGCAGGATGACGTTGAAGAGGACCACGTTATACGGCTGGCCAAGGTGCCAAGCGTCGAGCTGCCGCCGGTCAAGGTCGTCGCCGTGTTGGGCCAACTTCGCATCCTCGATGGTCATCATCGCGCATGCGCCGCAGCCGTCGCTGGCCGCAAGGTGCGGGCGTGGGTGCTGCGCTTGGATGCTTGACTTCCTGTATCGCTTCTGTAAACTGGCTGCACAGAGGAGACATCATGTTCAATGAATACGAAGAGTTTCTAACGAAAAAAGCGTACAAGATCGAAAATGTCGGCTTTGACACCGACGACGTGCATCCGATGCTGTTTCCCTTTCAGCAGGCTGTAGTGAAGTGGGCAGCGAAAAAGGGCCGCGCCGCAATTTTTGCAGACTGCGGCATGGGCAAGAGTTTCATGCAGATCGAATGGGCGCGCGTGATGGCCAAGAACACGGGGAAACCTGTGCTCATTCTCGCGCCGTTGGCCGTCGGTCAACAGACCATCAACGAAGCGGCCAAACTGGGCGTTGGTGTGGTTCGCGTTGCACTGCCCACAGATGACACGATTCAAATCGCGAACTATGAGCGTATCCACCTGTTTGAAGAGGCAATTCGCGCGGGCAAGTACGCGGCGATTGTGCTGGATGAGTCGAGCATTCTGAAGTCGCTTGACGGCAAGACCCGAACCAAGCTGATCGAGCTGTCAAAGTTCATCCCCTATCGACTGTGCTGCACAGCGACGCCCGCGCCTAATGACGTGTCGGAGCTTTGCAACCATGCAGAGTTTTTGGGCGTCATGTCGCGCCCGGAAATGCTGGCGACCTTCTTCGTCCACGAATCCGATGATCTGACGTGGCGGCTCAAGGGTCATGGGCACGAAGCTTTCTGGCGATGGATGACGCGCTGGTCGGTGTTTCTGCGTCGGCCTAGCGACCTTGGCTTTGACGATGCTGGCTGGATTCTGCCTGAACTCGCGGTAAGCGACTGCATCGTCAAGACGGAAACCGCGCACGATATCGGCGGTATCGTCAAACGGTCTGCTGTTCGCCGCGCGACGCTTGGCGAGCGGGTTCGCGCTGTCGCGGACATGGTTCAAGCTGACGATCGACAGCATCTGGTCTGGTGTGGCTTGAACGATGAAGGCCGCGAGCTGGCGGCGCTTTTGGGTGAGAGCTGTGTTCTTATCGAGGGAAGCGACAGTGAAGAGAAACGCATCGAGCGTGAGGCAGCATGGCGTACGGGGCAGGTCAAGGTGCTGATCAGCAAGCCGTCGATTTTCGGCTTTGGCATGAACTGGCAGCATTGCAGCCAAGTCGTGTTTCTGGGTCTAGGCGACAGTTACGAGCAATATTATCAGGCGATTCGCCGTTGTTGGCGCTTTGGACAGACGAATGCGGTAAACGTGAGCATCGTCGTGTCGGACGCGGAACAGGCAATCGCTGAAAACGTGAAGCGAAAAGAAAAGGAAGCGACAGAAATGGCCGAAAATATCGTGGAAGCATTGCGGGTTGAGCAGACGTGTGAAGTGCGCGGCGATCGTGAAGACGTGTATGAAGAGCACGACGTACAGGGAGAGGGCTGGCGGCTCATGCTAGGCGACGCATGCACCCGGCTCAAAGAGATCCCTGACGGGAGCATCGGTTTTTCGGTGTACTCGCCGCCATTCGCGTCGCTATACACCTATAGTGCGTCTCGTCGCGATTTGGGCAACTCCAAAGACTACAATCAGTTCTTTGAGCACTTCGCCTTCATCGCGCCGGAAATGCTCCGCGTCACGATGCCGGGACGCCGCATGGGTGTGCACTGCGCGCAGCTTTCGACGACGAAAGCGACGCATGGTGTCATCGGCTGGCGTGATTTCCGCGGCGATCTGATTCGGGCGTACGTTGCTGCCGGCTGGATATACGACGGTGAAATCTGCATCGACAAGAATCCGCAAGCCCAAGCTATCCGGACGCGCAGCAAGCAGCTTATGTTCGTGCAGAAGGAAAAGGACAGTTCGTGGCTGCGTCCGGCGATGGCCGACTACATTTTGCTGTTTCGGCATCCGGGTGAAAATACCGTGCCTGTGAAAACGGACGTGACCAACGAGGAGTGGATCCTGTTCGCGCATCCAATCTGGTACGGCATCAAAGAATCCGACGTCCTGAAATACCGCGCAGCGCGCGACGAAGAGGATGAAAAGCACATCTGTCCGCTTCAGCTTGAGACAATCGAACGGTGTATCCGTCTGTGGTCCAATCCCGGCGAAACCGTGCTATCGCCTTTCGCAGGCATCGGCAGCGAGGGCTACGTCAGCCGGCGCTTTGGCCGCAAGTTCATCGGCATCGAGCTGAAGCAGTCGTATTTTGACATCGCGGTCAAGCATCTGGCGCAGGCAAACGAAGAAGGGCTACGCGATCCGACGGTGCCAAACGATCTGCCGGAAAAGAAAGCGGCGAAACCCCGCAAATCGAAAGCAACGGCAGCAGCGCCACCGCTCGCAGTATCCGAGCCGTCCGTTGTCGCTGTCGCCGCTACTGCTATGGAAGCCTCTTCCACCTAAGAACGCCGCAGTTTCGCGGACTTGTGAAATAGTTGTTTACTTTCTGTTTCAAGCCCCCGATACTTGAGACATGAACAAGACAGCGTGTCAGACCAGTCAAGCCAACCAACCAACCGGAGATTTAAAAGTGATTACCGTAAAAACTCAATCTATCAAAGCAGCATGCGGCATGGCCGCAACCAAAGACACGCGCTATTATTTGGTTGGCGTGCAAATTCTAGTGCGCGACGACGGTGACGTTCATGTCAGAGCTAGCGACGGGTCTTTGGCATTTGACGATTTGATGCCCGAAAAATCAGCGTTTGCCCCGGCAGACTTCATTATCCCGTTGGATGTCGCACGCCAGATGGCCAAAAGCAAAGCGCCGACGGTCGAAATTACTATAGGCTCCGATGGCAGATTCGAGTGCGCTGGGCAAATTTTCAAACCGCTCGACGGGAAGTTTCCCGACTGTGACCGAGTTATGCCGACCCGCGACAGTCAATTTGATGCCGCAAGGTTCGTCGGTGGAAGTTCGCGATCTGTTGTAAATCAATATGACGCTGAACTGCTGGCGCGGTGCCAAACTGCCATGCGGATTGCCACGGGTTTGAGCAAAGCATTCTTCAAGATGCAGAACTCCCCATGCGGACTCATGCACCGTGAGAACGACACGTATCCGCGGTGTGCTGTGATGCCGTTGGGCGACCGTGCTTTTTTGGACAATTAGTAGCCCTCAACATGCGCGTAATTCTCTTGATACTGGCCGCCTACGCCTTCGTCGGCTGGAACGATGCCGACGCGGCTTGCCAGCGGTTCAAACCGGACATTTACGGCACGCTGAACACGGCGACAACCGCCGGAATGGTTCTGAGCTGTGAGACTAAAGGAGCAAAATCGAATGAGCAGACAACCACACATCATCGTTTCCGTGAAAAAGCTGCATCCCGACGCGATTTTGCCGCAGTACCAAAGCGAGCACGCCGCCGGCATGGATTTGCACGCGCACGCTTTACCAAATGGCGTGCCTCTTCATCATCCGTGCTGGCTCGACTCGCAAGCGCGGGTCCTCCTAAGCACAGGCATTTCCTTGGCCATCCCTGCCGGGTACGAAGGGCAGATTCGCCCCCGCTCGGGACTGGCGTTGAAACACGGTGTGACCGTACTGAACAGCCCCGGCACGATCGACAGCGACTACCGGGGGGAGATCAAAGTCCTGCTTATCAACCTCGGAAGCGAACCCGTCGAGATCAAGCGCGGCGACCGCATCGCCCAGATCGTCTTCGCACCTGTGGCGCATGCCGCACTTCAGTGCGTCGAAAACTTCGATGACACCGCCCGCGGCAGCGGCGGATTCGGGAGTACGGACAAGCCCAGTGAGGTCAAGCCATGACCCGCCAAACCGTTGAAGAGTTCATCGCTGCGGGCGGCACGGTGACACGCTGCAAAGCGTACGAGCGAATGACGCTTGACGACGTGGCGCGCATCGTGCTCTCTGCGCCTGAGAAGCCCGTCAAGCGCGAACGGAATGGCCGACGGCAGCGCCCATCGCGAGCGGAACAAACGACACAGCCGAAACGGGAGCTACAGCCGCAACGTGAGAGGGCCAAGGTCGCTATCTGTTGGCTTTGCGATCGGCAGCTTTGGGCCGGCGGAACGAGCTATACGACGATCGTTGAAGACGGACATGAACACCCGACGCACAAGTTCTGCGCGAAGCAGGCGCAGCTTCAGAAGTCGGTGGAAGTGCAAGCGCGAAAGGCTGACCATGTGCGTGATTGATTTGGAACCGTGTGATGTTTGGCGGGAGTCCAAGCACAAAGCACGCAAAACTAAGCGATGTTCGTGCTGTCGCGCTTGGATTGAGCCGGGTACAGTCTACTGGGCGCATTTCAGTGTCTATGCAGGCGAAGCCTCAACGGGCTCACTTTGTGAGCCTTGCTTCGCAGATCGCGAAACCTTCACCGCGGCGCATGAGCTGACGCCCGGTCCAGCCGATTTCTGGCGGATGCTATGCGATTGCATCGTCGAAAATGATGAAGACGATCCACAGGGCTGGAAAGCGATGCAAGCGCGCATCGTCGCCCGCAATCAAGCCGCGCTACAGCACGAGCGCAGTGCCGGACCACGGGAATAGGAGGTCGCCCAGGGCGAGCGTCGCACCCGTGGTGACGCAGCCGGTTGACGGGTCAACGCTGTCGAGGAGTGTGGGCGTTGCGGCAAGCTGCCCAGCGAAGCGGAAATAGATCGAAGTGCCCTTGTCGTCTACGGTGTTTGCGTCGCCCACTTCGCCGGTAAGCGTTGTGCCGGCAAGCGCAGCGCGGCGACGGTAGACTAGCGGAAACTCGGGAACCACGGGTTCGCTGTAAATCGTACTCGCTGCGCAGCCGCCGGGCATCGTCTTGACCGGCACACCCGAAGAGTCATAACACCATTCCATCTGCGCGGGGCATCGCCCCCAGAGCTGCACCGCTTCGTCGTACGCGAACATCGACATAGGCCCACGGTCGTCACGGGCGACATCGGCAGCGAGGGCGCACGTCGAGCCGGTGCGCGCGTAGAAGGTGATACGCTCTTTGTCTAGTAGGTTGCCGCCGCTGCCCTGCGGATTCGGCAGCGGACGGTCGATCATCCAAAGCGCGGCGCACGCGCCACCGCTCACGGGATACCACAGCACAAACTGCGTCTCGTTTTCCTCAGAGAACCAACCCTGCATGCGGTAGCCGGGGGCGGGGATGAACGCTCCGTATGTCGGCGATGCGTCGGTTCCCCCTCCGAGGTTTGGAATGTACTGCTCATCGGCTGCGGATGGCGTCTGCGTGGGCGACGGCGTGCCACCCGTGAAGCCGTCACGGAAGCTGACTTTGACGCGCAAGCCCCCGACGCCGTTGTGCTGAATGCAGAGTTCCGTTGTGTAGTAGACGCCCGTGTCGAGATAGGCGACACCACGGGCAACGAACCACGCGCCGGAAGTCGTCAGGCTGGCAGCAGAGGTGATCACGTCGCCGCTCTGCGCGTAGACGGTGCCGTTGGCCGATGTCGGAATTGACCAGTTCGTCACCCCGTCGGTGCGCCGCGTCATCGCATATTTGAACAGGTACAGAGCTTCAGCGGCAGAAACGGGAGTCTGGTTTTCGAGGTACGCCATACGCTGAGATGGTGCCTCAGCGTCGGGAATTACAGCATTGCAGCGTGCGCGCTGCAGCGTGTGCAGCGTGCGCGTCGCGGGGCTAGCTCTTGTTGGTGAAGTACGCGCAGCCCTCGACGATGAACGCAGCTAGGGTAAGCATGGGCAGCGAATTACGCTCTTTGTCGCCGCTTTCGAGGCCGAAGGCAAAAGCCCACATCTCTTGGGGCGTCTTCGCGTTGGCCAGCGTGACGACGCTCACCGTCGAGGTCTGTTGTATGCCACGGGCGAAGCCGGCGCAGTAGAAGCCATACAGGCGCTCCCGCATCTGCTGTTTCGCTTCGTCTCGACGCTGCGCGGCTTTCTTGATCTGTGCCTTGCGTGTCTCGAGGCAGCGCACAGCCTTCGACGCAGTGGGTTTCTTTGTGGTCTTCGGGTTCTTGCTCATTCGGTGCTGTCCTCTGTCTAGTGCGACGGTTTGGTAGTGTCGGGCATTGCGGTTTCGGCGATCAGCCAAGCAGCGCCGATGACTTCGCCGGGGACGAAGGATTCCGTACGCGACGACGTGTGCGCCGTGATTGTCTTGGGCGGCACGCTGCACAGGATGTCGATTTCGGTGTGCTTGGCGCTGTCGAGGTAGGCGACATTTTGGAAGATGAAGCCCTCGCCGTGCTTGCGACGCTGCGCCACTGCGACGAGATGGCCAGGAGGTGCTTGAACGATCACACCCGTTGGAAGCGTAATCGAGTCGCCCGCCTGCACGTTGCGCTGTCCACCGCTGCGCGGCGCGTACTTGAGCAGTAGCATGCCGTCGCTGCGCATCTCGGGCGCGTACTGAAAGCGCGGCACACCCGGCGCTTGCGAGTACACCAGCTTCGGGCGCTCGCGATTGACGTGCAGCGTCATCGCCTCTTCGATGCGCTTGACACGCTCGTACAACCGTCGCAGGTCTTCGTCGGTGGGCTTGAGGCCAAGCGCGGCTTGCAGCTCGTCAATGCGCTGGCGCAGTTCGGCGATCGTTTCCAGGGGGACGGCGTCAGCAGTCTGGGTGGGGGCGGTCTGTGGGCTCTGCGGTGGTGCGGTTTTGCTCATGCGTGAAGCATGCCACAGCGGAAACGGAGATGCAAGAGGAAACAGTGTAGAAAGTAGCAGCCAGAAAGCAGCCCAGAAACGACAACGGCGGACTTGCGCCCGCCGTCAAGAAGCCGTTAGCGGCTGTGGACCGCTACTCGCCCAGCTTTGCCGGGCTTAGATGCCAAGCTTAGATGCCGACGCACTTGCAGATGTACTGCGGCAGCAAGTAGCCAGCGCCTTCCCAGGTGTTGACCTTGGCGCGGTACTTGTTCTCCTCGAACACGATGGCGTCGTTGGGGTTGATCTGCCATGCGTACTGCGGACCCAGAGCGCGCGAATAACCGAGGCTGAAGCGGCGCGAGTCCATCAGGTACCACGTCGCGGCGGGACCGGCTCCGGTGCCGTTGCCCTGACGGCTGGTCAGCATGTCGGCGAACACGACCTGCTTGACGTGCTTCAGCAGCTTGACGACGTTCTCACCGACAGCAGCGGTATTCGCCGGCTGACCGGGGGCGCTGTTCGTTCCGCCGTAGACAATCATCTGCATCGCCGTGGCGATTTCGGCGTCGAATTCCAGCTCAGGCGGCACAATCAGAGTGTCGAGCTTCACGCCGCCGGGGATGCCATCACCCAGCTTGATCGTTTTGGCGTAGCCGATGCGCTTCAGGATGTTCGCAGCGGTCAGCGGCGTGCCGGTGAAGTAGTTGTCGAACGTTTCACCGACGAGGTTGCTTGCCAGATCGCACGGAATCGCCGTCGCGAAAAAGTTCTTGCCGGTGATAGCGGTGTGCCAGCAAGCCGCGGTGTTGCCGTTGTTCAGAAGCTGCGACAGCAGAATGTCGGCATTCTTCTCAGCGGCGCGGCGCAGCATACGAACGAAGCCGTTCAGCGTGCCGTAAATGTCCGCTTCAAAATTCCAGCGGGACACACCCAGCTTGTGTTCGTACGGACCCAGGTTGATGTCCTGCGCCTCGCGCAACAACGGATACTCGGAAGCGCCGCCACCATCGTAGCTCAGGGCTTCCATCGCGCCGAGCGGCATAAGCTGCGCTACGATGTCTTTCTTGGGCAGTTTGCCCGCCAGAAGCGGCGACAGCAGACCGCCCTCGGGGGTGTAGATCTCGGGCAGCTTGCGCGCGAAATCCGACGGCATCGTGCAGCGGGCAATCTTGCTGTAGTACAGCGAGCTATAGAAACTCTGCTCATCCGAATCCTTCGGATCGTAGGCTTCCTGCAAACCCGCCTTGATCAGCGTGTTAAACGCGATCAACTGTTCGGCGGGGGTCAAGTTGGAAATGGTCTGGAGGCTCATGGTTACTTGATCTCCACGCGAACGGGACGCCCGTACACGCTGTTGGTGGCGTTGAAGGAAATGACCGCCGGGGCGCTGCCCTGACCGATCGGAGGACCGTCGGCGCTCTCCGTCGAAACCGTGGTTGCGCTCGACAGGTAGCCGGGCGACACACCGACATCGGCTTGCGTAATCGGGTGCATGCCGTCATTGGCCATGTCAACCCAGAAGCCGTACTCGACATCGACCGACAGGTCGCCGTTGCCACCGCTGGTGTTGTCCGCGCTCGACAGCGCCCGCACGGGACGCTTGCCGGTTGTGGCATTCGCCGCCGCGGGAACCTTCAGGTAGCCCGCGACGAAGACGTAGATCTTGCCCTGCTCAATGTTGACGCCGGCACCGATCTTGGCGCTTTTGATAACCTGTACGCCGAGCAGGTTTCCCGCCGAAACGGGGACGAGTTCTGCCATGTGCTTAGCTCCTAGCCTCTCGGCTCGTTACTGCTTCATCGCCACAGCGACAGACTGCGGCTTGATGTTCATGTACTTGGCGGCTTCCAGAACCGCTTCTTCGACGGCGCTGCGCGTCATCACCGGGGGCTTAACCGCCGGCTCCGCTGGGGCGAGTGGACCCTGCGCGGCGGGCTGGTCATTTCCGCTCTTCAGCGGTGCAGCCACGCGCGTCTGAATCGCCGACGTTTCGCCTTCGACCTTCATCGCGTAGCGGCGAATCTGCTCAACCGACCACGGCTGACCCTTGCGCTTCACACTGCGCTTCTCACGCACGGCGGCTTCGCGGTCCATCGGGTCGATACCCAACATCTCGGCTTCCAGAGCGGGGGACAGACCCACGGCGCTGCTCACCAGATCGGCGACGAGCTTGGCGCGCTCAGCTTCAACGGTCTTGTTCTGCGTCGCGCGCTGGTCGGCCAATACCTTGCGGTACTGCGCCTGAACCGACTCGGCGGCACGGAAGCTGACGATCATGTCCTCGGGGGCGGTGAAGCCCAGCACCGTCGCGGCGCTGTGGAACGTCTGCGCGGCATGCGGCAGCGCGGCACGCTGGCAGGCTTCCCACTTCTTGGCCATCTCGGCGTCATCCGCCACGGGGCAGGCGCGCATCATCGAGCCGATCATCTCAGCATCGGCAGCGGCGTCATCGTGCCCTTCGGCAATCGAATCGTTGATCATGCGCGCCATGTGCATTGCGCGCTCCATGCAGCCCGCCGCGGCATCACGGTGATAGGCCCGGTGCTCCGCCTTGGTGTGCATGCCCATCGCGTGCATGTGGTCCTCAGCGGCGCGCAGCGAATCGCCGACCATGTAGCGGTGATGGCTTCGGTGTTCAGGCTTCATCTTCATCGGCTCCGTAAATTGTGAGAAAGCCGCACTTGGCACGCTTCCATTTGATACGTTTGGTACGTTTCGTACGTCTGCGCTGAGATGGTGTGCGCGGTTTTCGCTTGCTTTTTCCGTGGTGGTTTGCACGGTTGTTTGTGCGGCAGTTTGCGCAGTGTTTTGCGCTGTGGCCCTCAGTGCATCTTCCATCTTCAAGCGGGCGGAGTCGGAGCCCCCGGCGCTGCGGACAAGCAAAGCCTGCGGATTCGACGGCACGGGGCACGATGAACCTTCAAGCACCCAGTATTCGTCGTAGACAAGCACCTTCTGGCCATCTTCGTCTTCGACGTGAAAGGCAATCGGGTCGAAGCCCACGCTGCAACCGTCGAGAAAGCCGTCAACGTGCTTGCGGTACACTTCGCGGGCGTCTTCGCTTTCCAGGTCGAAGAGGACGTTGACGCGCAGACGTTCGGTGCTCTGGTCAACGTCTACGATCTTGCCGATCTGCTTTCCGCAACTATCGCTATCGTGCGCATCCAGCCACGGCTTTGCAGGGCGAAAGCGTGCGCCTTCGGGGCGCAGTCGCGTTTTGAACGTGTCGAGGTCGCCCGTCACAAGGTCGAAAGCCAAAACGCCGTGCGGCAAGCCGTCGCTTTTGGCCGCAGAGCTGGCAAATTGTCGTCGCATGCGTCGAGATGGTGGAATTTTGAAAATTCTTGCTTGACATTCTGTATCGGCGTGATAGGCTCAGAAACATGAGCAAGTTTCTGCTTCATTCACTTCAGCAGATCGAGCGCACTGGCCAGGCAAGCTTCAACGAGACGCTTCGCCTGATGAGTGATGGCTTTATCGAGGTCGAAGGCGGTGGTTACTACCGCTTGACGCCAGCCGGTGAGGCCGAACTAGCTCGGCTGCTTCTGCTTGATCGCGCCAAGAAAGACAAGCGCAATGCGGCAGCCCGGAGCCGCTCGTCGGCATTGCGCGGTGTTGGCCTGAAGCGTACCGCTGACGGGTGGGCATAACCTATGCCAATGCAAATCACTGACGTTCTAGGCCGAGTTCGCGACGTAAAGCATACTTCGCCTGACGGCTCCTGGGAATGCCCCTTCTGCTTCTCAGGCTATGATCCGAGTCGCGGACCCTGCCGCGGTCAGGCACAGGGCTATCGCGAAGATTGCGGCAAGGGCGAACATTGTCAGAATCCGGCTTGCTTTGCAAATCCTCACTATCCCGTCGAGCGTGCTCGTGAAGCAATGGCCGCTGAGGAGCGACGACGAGCCGAAGAGGCGTCGCGCGCCGAAATAGCCGAGTTTCGCAAGCGTTACGCCGAAGAACAAGCTGCCGAGCGTCGCGCGAAGACCGAAGCGATTCGCAAAGAAGCTGAATCTCGGGGCGCTTGCATTCGATGCGCGCTCAAAGACGCACCCTATCGCACCCCAAAGTACATCAAGCATCGCACTCACTGTCCGCTGAGTCGCTGAAATTGTGTAAGCCCATGACCCTTCCCACCCTGTGTAGGTTCCGATCATGTTCGTCTCCATCGACATTTCCGAAGTAACGGCTCTCGAAAAGAAGGCCGATCGCGAACCTCACCTCGGAGCGCGACCGTGCGAAGCCTACGCGATCTCATGGTCGACGTCGTTCGTTTTCGATCGGGATCTTCCCTCGCCGTCGAGCCGAGTGGATTGTGGCCAATTGAAACGAAGCGAATTGAAAAGGAACATGAAGATGAAAACGACAAAATCGAATCGAAACGCGATGCAAACGGCGAAAGACGAAGCTGCCTACAAGACAACCCGCGAAGAGGCGCAACGAAAGGCAAACGAATTGGGGTTCGATTATGGTATCTCAAAACACGCGTTTGGGTATTCCTGCTTCATGCTCCCGAAGCAGGAAAACCGACGAGGTCATGAGTTGACCTGCGAAGTCGTCTCTCCCATGACGAGACCCGCGCAGAAGGGACACGGCGAACCGCTCCGCTTCTGTGGGATGGTCGGTTGCAATTGCAGCCTGATTCATTGATCCTTGCTCGTCCAGTCGAACAAAACATCGCCCTGGTTTGATTCTCCCCCGGTCGGGGCGTAGTACCACCATGCCCCTGAAACGACTTTTCACCTTCGATCAGTTGCCCCCGGATGTCCAAAAGAAGGCCCTTGAACGTCAAGGTACCTGCGCGCACCGTATCTTCACCCACCCCCGCGAGCATTTGGTGGGCGCCGAAGGGACCTTCTGCCACGAGGGATCCCGGGGGTTCGTCGAGAACCGTGTGTGCATCGAATGTGGGGTGAACCGCGGGATCTACTACACGTCGGTCTGGAAAGACGGTGTACCTTACGAGCTGAAGTACGGCGAGACGTTGCGTAGCAAGGGTCTGATCGCCCCCAGGCTTGCCTCTGTTGCTGTTGGCGGGTGTGTGGTTCTTGCGGCGTTTGATGCGGGTTAAACCGCCAGCACGCCCGGCATGCGGACATCCATGACGGCGCGAAGGGCCAAAACGACTGAAGCGGGGGGCGACGGTAGCTTGCCATCGAGGTACAGCTCTGCCGATGCGCGAGCTTCGGTCGACAGCTTTGGAAGTGCGGCCTGCAAAGCGCGACGGGCGCGCGTGCTGAGGACGTTTTCCGTTTCCGTCGGCAGCTCCGCCGTGAGTGATTCGATTGCGGTCGTTAGCTTGCCCCGTCGCATGCGCTTCTCAAAGCGTGAATTGTTGTCGATGTATTTGGCCTGTAGCGCCTCGACGCTTTTTCGCTCTTGACCGTAATAGCAGTTTCGCGCGAGCGTGATGCGCTCCTCAATCGTCTCACCGCGACGGCAGGCGCGAATCGACAGCAGATGCGCTCGCACTTCGATATCGGTCGGCGCGGCAGCGCCCGCTTTGACATGCTGCTTCTCAAGCGCTGCGATTTCTCGACGGTCGCGCAGCAAATCCTGCGGAAAGCTGATCGGCGTTTGCCGTAGCAGCTCCATCATCGTCTGTTTGATGAGATGCACGGCGTAAGAGCTGATACGTCCCGCTTTGTCGGGATTGAACTTGTGGACCGCTTCCAGAAGGCCAAGGAAGGCGAGGGCTTCTAGGTCCGGCTGGCACAGCCGCTTCTGTTTGCCGTGACACCATGAGCAATGCACTACATTGCCGTGCTTGAAACAGGCGTGATGGTGTGACGCTGCGCCCGGTTCGGTGCAACAGGCTACAACCTCCCCCGGCAGGTGCTGATTGCGCTTCCACTGCCGTTCCGCCGCACGCCGTGCGAGGTCACGGTTCTTTTCGGCGTAGCTGTCGCGCAGTACGCGCCATGCAGCCGTCTGCGCGTGTTCACAGTCCCGCCCGTCCCTGGCCATCTGACAGCCCTGGCGGCAGCGCACCGGCAGAATCTTGCCATCCCGTCCAACAAGTCGCGTATCGACGATGGCGCGCAGTTCAGGGTCAAGTGCCTCAGCCTGTTTGATGGTAGCCCCGGCTTGCTTGCGTGTCGCGCGCAGCGTGCCGGTGAGAATCAGCTTTTTATACGCGGGGTCTTGCTTGGCGTGCCGCGTCCCGCCGGCACCGCCCTGGTCTGCAATTCGCATACACAGAGACTACACAAAGCAATACGCTTTGTCCAGTCCACTTTGCCAAAAAGTCACAGGTGGTGTGACAGGGTGTCACTGCTCAGTCGGTGAATTGCTTCAGCAGCGACACAATGTCAGGTACAGCTTCTTGTACTCGCTTCACCGCCTCTGGCTCAAGCCCAGTGGCTTCGTTGAAAAGCATTCGCTGTGTGTCGTCTTCCACTTGCTCAACACGCAGTCGATTGATCCCGTTCTTCGTCTCAAACGTGAAACAAATCTTCATGTTACACCCCCGTCACTTGTTTGAGTAGCCAGTCCTGAGCGGCAAGCGCGCGGTCGTCGGGCTTGCGCACGTCGGCCAGCGTCTTGCGCAGCTCGTCGAGCTTCGATTGCACCGCTTCGTTGTCGTGAGTAAGCGGCGCTTTGCCGTCCCAGTGTTCGATGAAGTCTTTCAGATCCGCGAAGCTGTCGTCTTCGTCCTCTTCGATGGTGAGGAGCTTACGCAGCGATTCAGGCAGTGCCGTGCTGTCGCCCGCTTCCCACGCAAGATACTTCGCAATCGCCGCTGCTGCGGCTTTATCCTCGCTGCCGAGCGGCGACATCGGCGACCTGGCCGCCTGCGACAGCCGGCGCACGGTGTCGAGCTGAACCCGAAGGGCGACCTTCCGCGACGGCGACACGGAAGAGGGGGCGAGATTATCCCACACGATAACGGCGTCTCCCGTCGCGCTGTTGACCGTTGATGCGATGTCCATCGTGCCTTCAGGCGTCGTCACTGGCACCTTCTTCGTCTCCTTGGCCTTCTTCGGCTTCGGCAGGAACGCCGTGAGCTGCTGTTCCTCGGTAAGCGCGTTGCCGCTGTAGGTGAAGCTGAATTCGTCGCCGACGGTTTCGGTCTGCGGTGTGGCCTTGACGCACTTTTTCACTGCGCGGTCAAACAGCGCCAGCATCTTCCGTGGGTCGGCTTCCGCGTCCACCTTTTCGCGCACTGCGGCGCATACAAGGCTGAACTTGTACAGGTTCTGCGTCCATGCCTCTTTCAGCTCGCGATTCGACGCGCCGACGGTCATCGGCTGCGACACGAAACTGCCCGCATGCCGCAACGCGGTCTCTTCGGTGTGCGGCGTCGTCGTGTTGGCCGCTTCACGCAGGTACGAAAGCACGAGCTTTCGTAGCGTTAGCGCCTCACCCGATACGGTGCTGGGGACCTGAATGCGTGCGAGCTTCGCCCGTTCAAGCGTCGCTCGTTCCGAGGGTGCCCCGCCCCCGGCGGTCAGCGACACCCAAAACACCGCGCTGTACTTGCCTGCTTTGTCATTCCAGCTCACCAGGGGGCGACCCGTCGAGCTACCGCCCTGGAAGATGACCGCCCAGTGAACCGACACAAAGCTGCGCACGATCGGGTCACTGGCGTGATCGCCCAGTACCTGATGCTGCGCCTTGAACGTGTCACCTTTGTGGGCCTTCAGCGCCTCACGGCACACAGCGAGAAAGCCCGTAAGCCACTCCGCTGCTTTGCACTGCTGTCGTCCGGTATCCGACACGACGAGCATCGGCTCCTCGATGGTGCCCATGATTGTCACGTTGACGCGCGACAGACTGCCCCAGACGAGCAGGTTGCCATCGATGTCGCCCTTGTCGCTGCGATACCAAAAGCCTTTCTCTTCCGTCGTACACTTGTTCGCGGTGTTGTGATGTTTCAGCAGCAGCGAACACACCAGATCAGGATACACGCTCAGGTTTTCGCGCTCGTCTTGCGTCCACGACGCTGTGCCGTCTTCGCCGTCAAGAGCGAAAACCAGCGTCGCCGGATCGGCCACAGTGACATTCGCCAGCGTCTTTTTCGCCTCACGGGTGATCGTGTTTGGAATGAGATTCAGGGGGATACGGCGCATGGTATTAGCCTTCCACGTCGAAGTGGGCATCAATGCCCAGCGTTGAGTACAGGAAATTGAGAAATCGACACCACAAATCGAGTAACACCAGCTCACGAGTGAGCACATCGGCTTGTGTGGGCCAAACCGCTGAAACAGGCTCGGCCATTAGCGTGCTCCTTTGTCGCGATAGGTGACAGTCTGAATCGAATCGAGGGCGCGAAGCATGTATTCTGCGTCGCTGGTGTCAAGCCATACGTTCGTCGGCCACAACGCAGCGTAGACGACTTCCCGTACAGCCTCAACACCGCGCGCCTTGATCTCGCCATTGACGACGAGCTGCACTTCGGTGACGATCTTGGCCTCGCCGAAGTAGTACCCGACTTCGCGGATGCTGTAATGGGAGTCACCCACCTGCACGCCCGCGACGGGCTTTGCAAAATCCCGCCGCTGCGCCTTCGCCTGCGATTGCTGCATGGTTTCCATATGTCAACTTCTCGCAGAGGACGGGTGTGTAGCATTCATCAGATTTTCCTGCCGGCTAGCGCAGCTCCATTACATCTTTACCGTTGACGTGGGTGACGATACCTTGCGACTTCTTGTTCATGAGGCTGCAAGAGACGCGCCAAACAGCGTTCCAGTGGTCGGTAGCACGCACCGAGGTGTCATAGTCGGCGTTGGCATTGAGAAAGCCAACACGCACGGTGTAGAGTCGAGTCCGTGGTGCTTTGAACTTGTCGGCTTGGGTCATCATTGTCTGTCTCCCTTGGTGATCCCCTGAAGTGTCCACGTCGTTGTACCGTCGAGCCATCCAGCAGTGGCCGGACCTTGAGTCCAACCGGGCAACCATTGACATCTCCCCGGAGCAGCTTGCGCGGTGCCTGAGGCCGCTGGTTGGCTGGCGCATCCTGGCATCAGATCTCTCTCACCTTGATGCGGCGCTTGAGCGATTGGTGGCAAAGGACGCCAAAGGGTCCCTCGGTCAGTATTTCACGCCGCGAGACGTTGTTCGGATGTGCGTTTCAGCGCTGAATCCAAGCGCGAGTGATCTGATGATCGACCCTGCGATTGCTGCATGGTTTCCATATGTCAACTTCTCGCAGAGGACGGGTGAATGATTGGCAAGAACTCGCTCCGCATGGCCAGCTCGACTGTTGCCCTCCGAGTGAGGGAAAATGAGCGCAACACGTCGGCCAACGCTTCGCCTCGCGTGGACCAGGGCGGAACGACGGCCAGCCCCCGCATGAGGTCGTGGAGGTGGCCGTGGCAATCGGCCGAATATTCCGACTCACTGATGCCGTCGAAAGAGGCAGTGTAACCGTTGAGCTGGACGAACGGGATCTCGGCTGCTTGCTTGTGCATTTGGACACCTGCTTCAGGTTGTTCGCTGCGTTTCATGATACAGAAAGTAAAGCACGCGCTGTGCCAAGCGTGGCTCACTCGGAAACGGCTGTGCGGCGTGAGGCGAAAGCGACATAAACGCCACATCGCTGTGTGGCGTTTTGGTACTCACCGTCGCTGACTGAAGTGTGGCGGATTTGCTCAGACGAAGTACGTAGTGTTTACTTGCTGCGTAAACGGCTGCGCGGTGCGAAACAGAAAGCGCGGTTACTGCGAAGCGGATGATGCGCCCAGCACGCCGCGAACCCGAAGCAGACGTTCGGCTGTCGGCTTTTCCTCCCAGGAGTGCAGCGCCTGACGGCTGATCCCCAGAAGCTCCGCAAGCCGTTTCTTCTCGACGCCCGCAGCGACCCGAATCGCGTTTATCGGGTCAGCGGCGGCATCAGGCAGCGAAAGCACGTCGTCGAGGATTGGCAGATCGGCAAGCACCGAAGCCTTGCCATCTAGGACTTTATAGAACCACGCGCGGCTGTGCCCCGTGCGCCGACACAGGACAGCGACAAGCCGCCGCTTTTGCACCTGTTCAAGCTTGACACGGATGTCGGTGTAGTCCGTGCTTGCCGCACTTGCCGTGTCGGCTGTCAGCTTAGGCCCGGCGACATGCTGCCATGGGCCAAGCCCAGTATCCGACACGGACACTTCGACGCCCATTTCATCCGGCGTGCCCGTACGCCCATTGAGCGTGACGCGAAGCGGAGGTGCGACGCCCACGACCGGACTGCCGGAAACGGTTTGACTTTGCTTGCTCATGATCGGCTCACAAACAGTTCGTAAGTACGAGGGAAACGCTCGGCAATCGCCGCTGCAACAGCGTTTGCATACTGACGAATCTCCCACTGCGCAGCTTTGCCGCTCGGCAACACGTCGCTACGAAGCGTCAGGAAGGCCAGCCAGTTGCGCAGGTTCGCGCTTGCACGCATCCGGCTAAAGCGGCCCACAGTCAGTGGCAGCCTGGCCAGCTCTTTAGGCACACCAGCAGACAGGCCCTCTTGATACAACGCTTCGCCCTGAGCGTAATAGGCGGCTAGCTTCTCAAGCCACGCGAGCGCCGTATCGTGTGTCAGCTCTGCCGCACCTGCTACCGCATTGGCTTGTTTGTTCGC